>QFCS01000401.1_pt1 | contig 234071 bp, 252 predicted proteins | sample 3576561 | NCBI WGS metagenome assembly QFCS01
CTTCGGCGAATGGCCGACCGTGTTCGGCGATCCCAAGATGACCACGGCGCTGCTCGACCGCGTCACCCACCACTGCGATATCGTCGAGACGGGCAACGACAGCTGGCGCTTCAAAAACCGCAGCTGACAGCCACCTTCGGCGCCTTCAAAAATCTATCTTGCGCTGCGCGCGCCTCCGGTCGGGCTACGCCCGCCCTCCGCCGCACGCAGCGCAAGGCCATCTTCAACAAACCAGCATCATATTATCTGAAAAGGGGGTCCCTCTTCGACGCCGATCGGGGGTCCCTTTTGAACGCCGTTTGACAGCCAGGTCGGCGTCTCGCAGGGTGCGTCAGGTTCAGACCAGTCAATTCCGTGGAACTCGGACCAAAGCGCGGTTCGAAGCACGCCGACCCGCACGACGGTGAGCGCGAGGAGCCGCGATGCCAGTTTCGTGATTAGGTTCGACGTGGACCGATCGACGCAGAGCTGTAGATCGAGCAGTTCGGGCAGCGTCGTCAACGCCGGTTGCTTTGCTCCTGGCGGGGTAGGTTTGAGCGCGTCCTTGATCTCATCGATTTCCAAGAGCTGGGCCGCATTTACGAGGCGCTCCCCTTTGGCCCTCTTGAAGATCGCGTAGATATAGCCCCTCACCCGCTTGGCGGTTTCGATCGAACCGCGGGCCTCGATCTTCCGGAGGGCTCGGAGGATCATCACGCTATCGATATTCCCGATCGGCATATTGCCGAACTGAGGATAAAGGTCCCTCTCGATACGATTGCGAACGCGGACAGCGTTTGCTGTCGACCAAAGCGGTGCGTGGTCTTTCAGCCACATCTCGGCCAGCTTGCGAAATGTTGCCTCAGCGGCATCGATCTGGGCTCGCTTTATCCGCTGTGCCTCGAAGCCAGGGTCCTTACCTTCCCGCAGGAGCCTTCGCGCATTATCCGCGCGCTCCCGGGCTGCGACGAGCCCGACATCCGGGTAACGCCCGAACGTGAGCATCTTCTCCTTCCGGCCGTAATGATATTTGAAACGCCACGACTTCGTGCCTGCGACTGTCACGAGCAGGTAGAGCCCTCTCGAATCAGTGAGCTTGTAGTTTCGGCTAGCCGGCTTGGCGTTTTTTACCTCTAAAGTGGTCAGAGTCATCGATACCCCAAAAATCGGAGTCCGAACCCCAAAAAACACCCCTCGATTCGACGAGACGTCGTGATCTGTTTTGAGACGATATGGACAAAGAACGCACAACAAACCCTTGTTAAACAAGGGTTTTATGACACCATATCGATGACATGAAAAGAAGGGGTGGTGGGCCCGGCAGGACTCGAACCCGCAACCTAGCCGTTATGAGCGGCCAGCTCTAACCATTGAGCTACAGGCCCCCATTTGCACACACCCGGCGGGGGTATGCGGGCGATAGCGGAGCGCGGCGGCGATTGGCAAGCGGCTTGGATCAAACAGCCGGCGCTTTCCGTTCCGCCATCGCCAGGATCGCGGCCGCATCGGTCGCCTCGACCCCGCGCAGCGCGAGATGGTCCAGCACCACGTCCCACCAGCGGTAAAAAAGATCGAGATCGGCACCGCATCGGACATAAGGCGTATTTCCGGGCTGTAGCGACGGCGAATGGAAAGAGAAATTGAGCACCGGCAACCCCCGGTCCAACGCGATGTCGATCGCGCGGCACGCCCGCTCCGCGGGAATGCCCTCGGGCGTCAGCGCAATCCGTTCGACCAGTCCAAGCCGCGCCAACGCCGCCCGTATACGCGTGCCCTCGCGGGTGATGCGATGATAGAGCCGCTTGCCCTTCAGCCCCATAAGGCCGCCGAACACGGTGGTCACCGGCACCTCGAGCACCGCGCCATGCGCCGTCGGCACCCACCAGGGTTTGAGCGGCGCGGCACGATAATCCGGACCGTGCCCGCCGCGATAGTCGAACCCGGCGCGCACCGACGTGTCGCACCGAAAGCCGAGCTCGGCGAGCATCGTGGCGGTTTCCGGACCCAGGCCATAGCGCCCGGCCCGATAGACCGTGGGGGCCACCCCGAACCGGCTCCTGATCGCGTCACGCAGCGCCGTCATCTTGGCCCGCTGCAAAGGCGGCGCCAGATTGCCGGTATAGCTGTTGCGCTCGTTCACCGGCTCGTCGTGGGGCGGCGTGACCCAGGGATGGAGCTGCGCGCCGATCTCGCAGCCTCCCCGCGCCTGCGCGTCGCCCAATATGGCGACCGCACGATCGTCCGCGACGATCGGCCAATCGACCAGATAGATGGGCTTCACCCCCGCGCGCTCGAAATAGCTTTGGCATTCGGCGAGCGCGGGGACCGAATCGAGCCGGTATCCGGTGCGCGCGAACGGCGCCGACCAGTCGAAATCCTCCTCGGTGTCGCACGTCACCCAGAAGCGCGGTCGCTCGCCGCCTTCGAGACCGATAAGCCGCGCATCCGCCGGATACGTCAGGAAACTGCCCGCAGGCTGCACCTTTTTCCCTTCCGCCCCTCAAGCCCGCGTGCGGGCCACCCCCAGCCCGCCGCGCGGGCTATTCGCCCTGCTGAACGCCGAGCTCGGTCCTTGGGTTGGCCGAGGGCAGGTGCAAGGTCAAGGCGTTATGCCCAATATCGAGACGTCCCCCTGCCCCGCGTGCGAGGCTGTCGACGAGGCGCAACGAAAAGCCGAGGCTCAGAATCGCCGCGCCGGGGGCTTCGCCTTCGGGGCTGAATCCGGGGTCGAGCAGGTCGGCGGCGGTCGCGAAACGGATCGCGAGCGGCCGGACGACACGCAGTTGCAGCGTATCGTCCTGCGCCGCTTCGGTCACCAGCTGCCCGACAAGCACCGAGCCGGGTTCCGAAATATCCACGAGCGCGGTCAGCAGCCGCCCGATCATGCGCCGCGAATTGGCGTCGCCGACCCGCGCGACGAACGGCCCGCCGACCCGCGAGATGCTGAGGTCGACCCGCTGGTCGGCAAGGATCGCGCCCAGATCCATCTCGACCTGCGTCATCACGGCGCCAAGGTCCGCCGTTTCGCCCGGCGGCGGCGGCACCTGCGGCCCGGTGGCGCGGGTCGCGGTGTCGAGATCCTCGATGATCGCCTGGATCGCGGCCGCATCGGCGACGATCGCTTCCGCCATCGCGCGATAGGAAGCGCTGACCGGCCCGAACATCTGGCCCGAAATGATCTGGGCGAACCCCGAAATCGCGTTGAGCGGGCTGCGCAGTTCATGGATCAACTGGCGGATCGAATCGCCCGATTCCTGGGCCGCCGGACGGCCATAGGGCAATTCGCTCGGCTGCGGGCGACGTGCGCTGCCGCGATAGCCGCGGAACTGCCCGGTTGCCGAATCGAACCATGGCACTGCCGAAAAGCGCCACTCGCCGGCATCGGCCGCCGCACCTTCGAGCATCATGCGCGCGTTGACGATTTCGGCGCGCTGGCGAAAGGCGCCCGCCGCCGCGCCATCGGCGCCCGGCTCGCCGCCAAAGGCGGATTCGGCGATCGACAGGCCGATCGCGGCCCCGCGCGCGACGCCGTCGACCCAGCGAATCAGCCCGTCCGGCCCAGCCTCGAACAGGAAGCCGGTGCGGGCCTTGCGCGCCGGGGGTTGCGCCCGCGCCGACTGGAAACGATCGATGCGGCGGACAAGCTCGCTGATCTGGCTCGGCGCGCTGTCCGCAGCCGCCGGCGGCTCACCGTCCCGCGGATCGGCGGCGGCCGAAGCCGCGGCCGGTTGCGGCAGCGCGACCGCCCCCGCGCCCAGGCTTTCGAGCGCGCGCCGGACATCGCCGGGCAGGTCGTCGCGCCCGGCCAGGATCGAGCGCGCGGTTGCAGCGGTCGCGGGAAGCAGCGCGAGCCAGTCGGTCTCCGTCAGCCGCGCGCGCTGAAGCATCGCCGCCGATACGGCGGGCACATCGTTGGCATAGAAAGCGACGAGCGGTGCGAAGCGGCCGTGGCGCGCGATCGCCGCGGCGCAATCGCGGCGTATCTTTTCGGGCACCTGCGGCCGCAATATGGCGAGCGCGTGAAGCGCGCGCCGGGCGTCGTCATCGGACAGTTGATTACCGCGCTGCGCCAGAATATCGGAGATTTGGCGCCACGCTGCGATGCGCGCACGCGGATCGCCCGGCGCCTGGCGCAAGATGGTCGCGATCATCGAGTCAGCAGTCACGCGAAGCCGGCCCCACACCCTGTTCGTTGGTTAGCGTATGCTTAGCGGCTAGCGTGAATCCCCCGGTCATGAAAGTGCCTTAACCATCCGCGTCACATTGTGGGACAATTGCAATCGGCTGAAATAATATTATGATCACCGCAGTTTTAGAAAGCGGATGTTTCAATGATGGCAAGCCAGAAATTCGATCAGATCGACTTGCAGATACTCGCCGAGCTGCAGAAAAACGGGCGGATGACCAATGTCGAGCTGGCGCAGATGGTCGGGCTGACGGCGCCGCCCTGCCTGCGCCGGGTGCGCGCGCTGGAGGAGTCGGGGGTCATCCGCTCCTATCACGCCGACCTCGACGCTGCGAAGCTCGGCTATGGCATCACCGTCTTTGCGATGGTGAGCCTGCGCAGCCAGGCCGAGTCCGATCTCAAATCCTTCGAGGATTATGTCGGCCAGCTTCCCGAAGTGCGCGAATGCTATATGCTGAACGGCGAGATCGACTTTCTGCTCAAGGTCGTCGCGCGCGACCTGCAGAGCTTCCAGTCCTTCCTGACCGCGCACCTCACCTCCGCCCCCAATGTCACGAGCGTCAAGACCTCGCTGACTATCCGCACCGCCAAGCAGCTTTCGGGGATTCCCGTCGAAACCTGACCGCGATATGATCGGGCAAAAAAAGGGCGCCTTCCCGTGGAAAGGCGCCCTTTTTTCGTTAAAGGACCGCGCGATCAGTTGGCGGGGGCGGGAGCCGCCGGTGCCGCGGGAGCCGCCTTGGGCTGGGTATGAACGGTCCACAGCTTGGCAAGGCGCGCCCGGTTTCCCTGCACCTTGGCGAAGCTCGCGATCGCCGCGTCCGACTGGCCGGCCAGCGCCTGCGCGACGCCAAGGCGATACTGCGCGACCGGATCGGCCGCCGCGATCGCTTCATAGATCGGAATCGCCTTCGCGACTTCGCCGATGCCGACAAGCGCGTCGGCGGTGCTGCGCGCGACCTTGGGATTGGAGGTCAGCCCCGGCTTGCCCGCGTCGGCGATCAGTCCCGAGCGGTCGGCGTTGGCGCGTTCGGTCTGCGACGCGAGGAGCGGACCAAAGCGCGCGTCGGTTTTCGGGAACACATTCTTGGCCAGGCCCTCGTTGATCACCGCGACGACTTCGCCCGGAAAGCCGGCGTCGGTGGCGAGCGCCGTATATTCCAGATACTCGCCGCGGTCGGTCATCGCGCCCGCCGCGCGCATCAGGCGCAGAATGTCGAGGTTCAGGTCCTTGTCGCCGCCGACCTGCTGGAGCAGGATATAGAGCGTGTTGCGCCAGATTTCCGGCTGCGGATAGTCGCGCACGCGCAGCGTCAGCAGGTCGAGCAGGTCGTCGGTCCGCTTGGCGGCCTGAAGCGCCTTGGCCGGACGGACATAGAGGTCTTCGGGCGCGGGCCGGCCCGCGACATGGGCCGCTTCGATTCCGGCCTTCGCGATGGCAAGTCCCTGATCGACCTGCCCGGCGTTCAAATAGCTGTCCATCAGCAGAACGGGCAGCGCTTCCTCCGTCGATCCAGCCGCCTTGGCCGCTTCGAAACGCTGGATCGCCTTCGGATAATCCTTTTTCACATAAGCGAAACGGCCCGAATAGAAATTATAGAGGCCCGCGTCGGTGGCCGGGACGAAGCCCGAATCGAGCGCCATGTCGAGCCCCTGCGCCTGCAAGGCTTCGTCCTTGTTCAGGATGCCGAGCTGGAGCGTGTAGAAGCCGAGGAAATATTTGTCGTCGTTGCTGCTCGCGACGCTCTGCGCTTCGGTCACGGCCGCCTGGAGCGCCGCCGCATCCTTCTTCTTGGCGGCGTCTTCCATCTTCTTGCCGGCGGGCGCGAAAGCCTTGCTCGGGCTGAGCGACGGCCCCTTCGCCGCCTCTTCCTTCTTCGGCTTTTCCTTCGCCGCCGCGGGGGCGGCCATCGCCATCATCGAGCAGCCAAGAATAGCCGCCATCGCCGTTGCGGACATCGGGCGGAAACGGTTGAACATCAAAATCTCTCCTCAGAAACGGCCGACTTGCCTTAGGACAAGCGGGGGCCAGCCGCAGTTCAGAACGCGGCTAGACCCGTAGCGTTGCCAAGGCAAGACGGCCGGGATCGATATTTCCATTGGCGGCGGGCGGCTGAACCGGAATTGAACCCGCCGATACAGGCGCGCTTAGGCGATGCTCTCGATCGCCGCGTTGATATCGCGCAGAACGGCGGGATCGCCGGGCACGCCGTCCATCGCCGCTTCGGCAAGCTGAATCAACGGGATGATGCCGAATGTCGCGGCCAGGCTTTTCAGCCGTTCGGCGGCGACATGCCAGTTCGCGTCGCAGCGCGACCGGCGCATCAGGTCGGCAAGCTCGCGCGCGCCCGCGGCGAAGCTCAGCCGCAACGCGTGCGCCGCCGCCGGATCGTCGCCGACCGCCGCGCTGATATACCGGTCGAGGGGTCCGCTATCGAACGACATTCCACAGCCTTGCCAGATCGTGGTTAAGTTTCCGTTCCATGGACGGCATTTGGTGCTAAGATGGCAGGATGACGGGGGAAAAGAAGATCGTCGGATTGTGGCGGGATGCCGCGGCAAAACCGGAATCGAACGGCGCGGACGAAGCTGCCCCGGCAGACGTCGCGGCGCCCGAATCCGCGCCTGAGCCCGAAGCCGCCGCATCGGTGGAGCGGGATTGGCTCGATATGTCGGCGCTCGCCGAAACCGATGAAGATGACGGTTCCGGCGCGGCGGAAACGCCCGCGGCCTTCAGCGACCGCGCCGCGCCCATCCTGCTGATGGGCGTCGGGCTGGGCTGGACGATCTTCGCACTCGCCGCCGCGACGGCTGGGTTTTCGCGCGCGCCCGCGCTGACCGACTGGCCCGCGCTCGTCGCAACGGTCGCGATGCCGCTGACTCTGCTCGCGGTGCTGTGGATGGCGCTGCTGCGCTCGGGCCGATCCGAACAGGCGCGGTTCGCACGCGCAGCCAAGGCGCTTCGCGACGAAAATCACGCGCTCAACGATTCGATGCGCGCGCTGGCGGCGCATCTCGCCGACGCACAGCGGCAACTCGCGGACCAGGCGCGCAGCGTGCAACAGCTCGGGCTCGATACGGTGACCCGGCTCACCGAAAGCAGCGACAAGCTCGCGACCAATGCGTCGGTCATCGCCAATGCGCATGACCAGCTCGCGCGGTCGGGCGATGTCGCGATGCAGCGGATGGACGGGCTGCTCGCCGGGCTACCGCGAATCGACGACGTCGCGCAGCGGCTCGCGGTCAATTTCCGCGAGGCGGGGCTGGTCGCGCACCAGCAGGGCGCCAATCTGGAGGCTCGGCTCGCCGCGCTGTCGGAGGAGGCCGTCAAGGCCAGGGAGGCCGGTGCGGCATCGGCCGCCAGCCTGCACGAGGCGATCGGCGCGTTGCAGCAACAGGCGAAGGATGCCGAAGCGGGACTGGTCGAGGCGTCCGCGCACGTCACCGAAACCCATGACGTCGCCTTCGCCCGCATGACACAAGCGGCCGCGACCGCGCGCGACGACCTTCAATCGACGATCGCCACGGTAACCGCCCGGATGGACGACAGCTGGCGCCAGTTCCGCGACGGCGTCGATACCGCCGCGGCGCAGCTCGACGCGCGCCTCGCCGCCGCCCGCGCCGCGGGCGACGCGATCGGGGCGGATCTGACCGCGCATGGCGAAGCGAGCGAAGCGCTTGCCGCCCGAATCAAGACGCATGTCGCCGACGTCGGCCAGCAGCTCGAGCTTCTCGACGTCAGCGTTTCGGCGAGCACCGGCGTGATCGGCCGCGCGATCGACGACACCAAGGGTCAGCTCATATCCTTCATGGCGGAGGTGCAGACCGGCAACGGCTCGACGCACCAGCTCATCACCCAGGCCGAATCGCTGCTGCTCGCGCTCGACGCGGTGACCCGCGAACTCGACGAAACGCTCCCGCGCTCGCTCGATCGCATGGCCTCGCACGGCAAGATGACGCAGACGACGCTGGCCGAACTCAAACCGATGCTCGAAGCGTCGGAGTTGGTGGCGCAGTCGGCGCTGTCGCACGTCAGCGCGGTCAAATCGACCTTGCAGGCGAGCGAGGACAAGATGGCGGCGCACGCCGAAAGCCAGCAGGCGCTCGCCGATCGCGTCAACGCATCGCTCGCCGAAGCCGATGCTGCGCTTGCGCGGCTGCGCAGCGGCGCCGACGACTTCGCCGAGCAGGGCGGCGCGCGGATGATCGCGACGCTCGGCGAGGTCCGCACGACCGCCGACGCGGCGGCCGAGGAAGCGCGGCGGACGCTGGAAAAGCTCGTCGCCGGCGCGCGCGAGGCGATGCAGGCGACCGCGACCGAAGCGATCGACGCCGCCTTCAAGTCGGAGATCATGGCGCAGCTCACCGCGATCGAGGACGCGTCGCAGCGCGCGGTCGAGGCCGCGAACGGCGCTGCCGACCGGCTGATGCGCCAGCTCATCACCATCATGGACACCAGCGCCAGCGTCGAGCAGCGCGCAATCGAGGCCGAGCAGGCGATCGCTGCATCGGACCGCGATTCGCTCGCGAAGCAGGTCGGGGTGCTGACCGAAGCGCTCAAATCGACCGCGATCGACATGACCAAAATCCTGTCGAGCGAGGTCAGCGACACCGCGTGGGACGCCTATCTGAAGGGCGATCGCGGCGTCTTCTCGCGCCGCGCGGTCAAGCTGGTCGAGAATAGCGAGGCGAAGGAAATCCTGCGCCTCTATCAGAACGACGATGGCTTCCACGCGTCGGTGAACCAGTTCATCCACGATTTCGAGGCGATGCTGCGCCTGCTCATCGGCGCGCGCGACGGCTCCGCGATCAGCGTCACCCTGCTATCGTCGGACATCGGCAAGCTATATGTCGCGCTGGCGCAGGCGATCGACCGGCTGCGGAACTGATCGGGTTTCTGCGATGACGGGTTTCGACCGATAGCGGACCTAACTTGTATCGTCATCCCGGACTTGATCCGGGATCCATTCTCTCAGCGCCGGATGAATGGATCCCGGATCAAGTCCGGGATGACGAAAAGAAAAGAACGGCAACCAGCCACCCCAAAGCAGGCATCGCCTTCAAATAGGCCTTTCCTACATTATCCGACTGTGCGAGCTTTCATCCGGCTCTTTCATTTGGTGGATAAAAGCGGTCGCGGTCCGACTTGCTGGAGCAGCCACAGCGAGATGCGCCGGGGGCGTTCAACATATCGCGAGGCCGCAATTGGCGGTGCAATAGGCTGAACTTTCCTGAACTTTGGAATTGTCAGGCGATCCTTGCGCCGACCGGACCCCGGATCAGGCCCGCCCGCTCAGCACGTCGGGATCGGCCCAGCCCTGCACATAGCCGATGTAGAAGATCACGAACCCGATCGTCGCGACGACCGTCATCTGCAGCAGGATGCGCCCCGGACGAAAACGCGCCGGTGCTCCCGGTTCCTGCCCTTTCACCAGCGGCACCGCATCGTCTTCCGTCCGGCGGCCATGGAAGGGCAGCACGAAGAAGGCGCTGAACGCCCAGAAGAGCGTGTAGATCGCAAGGGCCGAGGTCCATTTCATCGGTCAGATATCCACAATCAGCACGTCGGTGATCGGTTTCTTGCCGGTCCAGTCGGTCGCGACGCGGCGGACGCCGAGGCGGATCGCTTCCTTGAGTGCGTCGCGGTCGCGCGCCTTTCCGGTCGCGGCCTGTTCGGCCGCTTCGTTCAGTTCCTCGATGAAGGTTTCGCGGTCGTCCTCGACCGGCACGCCGCGATAGTGAATGGCGCCCTCGACGAACTTGCCGCCCGACAGCACCACCGCGACCGAAATCTGCCCGTTCAGCGCCAGCTTGCGCCGCTCGTTGATCGTCTCGCCATCGGCGGGGAGGATGACGTCGCCGTCGAGGAGCAGCCGTCCCGACCGCACCCGCTCGACGATCCGCGCCGGGCCGGGCGCGAGGCGGACGAGATCGCCGTTTTCCTGCACCAGCGCGTCGGGCACGCCCTTTTCGAGCGCGAAGCGCGCCTGCTCGTGCATGTGGCGGATTTCGCCGTGCACCGGCACGATCAGCTTCGGCCGCAGCCAGCCATAGAGCGCGGCGAGTTCGGGCTGGCCCGGATGGCCGCTGACGTGGATATGCGCCTGCTTCTCGGTGACGGTCAGCACGTCCTTCGCGGCGAGCTGGTTCATGATCCGACCGATCGCGACCTCGTTCCCCGGAATCTGCTTCGAGGAGAAGACGACGGTGTCGCCCGCCTCGAGCTTGATCTGGTGGACGTCGCCCGCCATGCGCGCGAGCGCGGCGCGCGGTTCGCCCTGCCCGCCGGTCGCGATTACCATCAGCTTGTCGCGCGGCAGCCGCATCGCCTCGTCGAAATCGACCGTCGGCGGAAAATCCTTGAGGTATCCGACCGACCGCGCGACGCCGAGGATGCGGTCGAGCGAGCGCCCGGCGACGCACAGCGTGCGCCCCGTCGCTTTCGCCACCGCGCCCAGCGTCGCGAGCCGCGCGGCGTTGGAGGCGAAGGTGGTCACGACCACCCTGCCCTTCGCCGCGCCGACCGCGTGCATCAGCCCGTCGCGGACGCTGCCTTCGCTCCCCGACGCCTCGGCGTTGAAGGCATTGGTCGAATCGCAGACGAGGACGTCGACGCCCTCGTCGCCGACCGCGGTCAGCGCCGCCGCGGTCGCGGGGGTGCCGAGGATCGGTTCCTCGTCGAGCTTCCAGTCGCCGGTGTGGAACACCCGGCCATAGGGCGTGTCGATCACCGCCGCGCTCATCTCCAGGATCGAATGCGCGAGCGGAACGAGGCGGATGCCGAAGGGGCCGATCTGAAACTGCGCGTCGATGTCGACGACCTTGATCTCGACCTCTTTCTCCAGCCCCTCTTCGGCGAGCTTGTGCGCGATCAGACCAGCGGTGAAGCGGTTGGCGTAGAGCGGCACGCCAAGGTCGGCGGCGAGATAGGGGATGGCGCCGATATGATCCTCGTGCCCGTGGGTCAGCACGATGCCGAGCAGATCCCTCTTGCGATCCTCGATGAACTCGAGGTCGGGCATGACGATGTCGATGCCCGGATAATCCGCGCTGCCGAAAGTCACGCCAAGGTCGAGCATGATCCATTTGCCGTCGCAGCCATAGAGATTGGCATTCATGCCGATCTCACCCGATCCGCCGAGCGCGAGGAAAAGCAGCTCCTTGCCGGGGGTGGTCATGCGCTCATATTCCTTTGGTTATAGAGGTGCATCAGCCCGTTCAGCGTCAGGTCGGGCTCGATACGATCGAACAGATGCGCCTGCTCCTGAAACAGGGTCGCGAGGCCGCCGGTCGCGATCACGGTCAGCGGTTTGCCGATCTCGGCCTTCATCCGCGCAATCAAGCCCTCCATTATCGCCACATAGCCCCAATAGACGCCGATCAGCATCTGGCTTTCGGTGGTGCGGCCGATGACGCTGGGCGTCGGCGGCGCTTCGATCGCAATGCGCGGCAGCTTGGCCGCAGCGGCGACGAGCGCTTCGAGCGAGAGATTGACCCCCGGCGCGATGATGCCGCCCAGATAGGCGCCCTCGGGCCCGATATGGTCGAGCGTCGTCGCGGTGCCGAAGCTGATGACGAGCTTGTCCTGGCCCGGCGCGACCGCCTGCGCCGAAATCGCGTTGACCGCACGGTCGGCGCCGACCGACTGCGGCTCGTCGACCTTGAGCGCGATGCCCCAGCTCACCGGCTCGCGCCCGGCAACGAGCGCATCGACCCCAAAATATTTGTGCGCCAGCAATTGCAGATTGTGCAGCGCGCGTGGCACCACGGTCGAGATGATCACGGCATCGACCTCGGCGCGGTCGTGCCCCTCGATGCGCATGAGCTGGTCGAGCCAGACCATATATTCGTCGGCGGTCCGGCGGTCGTCGGTCGCGATGCGCCAGCGTGCGAGCAGTTCGGTTTCCCGGAACAGCGCGAATTTGGCGTTGGTGTTGCCGACATCGATCGCGAGCAGCATCTCAGTTCCCCTTCACGGGCCGTTGCAGTTCGACGTCGCCCGCGTGGATCAGCATGACCTCCCCGTCGGCGCGGCGCAAGCGCAGCGCGCCGTCGGGAGCAAGCCCGTCGAAGATGCCGTCGAGGCCCTGTTCGGACACGCGGAGCGGCGTCCCGACCGGATGGCCGAGCGGCAGCCAGGCGCGGACGATGCTTTCGACGCCTTCCTGCCGCCATCCCCACAGCGCATCGAGCAGCGCGACCGCCAGCGCCTCGGCGAAGCGGTCGCGGTCGATCGCGATACCGGCCCCGGCAAAGGAAAAGGTTGCGCGATCGGGCAGCTCGGGCGCCGAGGCGAGGTTGACCCCGATCCCGATCACCACCGCATGGCCGCTGCGTTCGAGCAATATGCCCGAGCATTTGGCGCCATCGACGAGCAGGTCGTTGGGCCATTTGAGCTGAAGCGGAACCGACGGCGCGAAGATCGTCACCGCCTTTGCGAGCGCGACCGCGACGACCAGCGCCAACGTCGCGGGCGACGGATCGCCCGCGGTCAAGTGAACGACGGTCGAGCCCATGAAATTGCCCTGCCCGTCGCCCCACGGCCGCCCGAGCCGCCCGCGCCCGGCGGTCTGGCGGTCGGCGACGAGCCAGTGCCCCTCGCCGACATGCTCGCCGCCCGCCAGCCGCGCCAGCAGGTCGGCGTTGGTCGAACCTGTCTGCGCTATCCGCTCGATCGGCGGGATCAGAACAGCACCGAAGCGGCGCTCGCCGCGGCCGTCGCCAGCATCGGGATGAACAGATAGCCGATCACCGACAGCCACAGCGCGCTGACGCCGATCACAGCGCCCTCGACCCGCGATCCGCCGTTCCGGATCACCGTCTCGGGCTCTTCGTCGAAGTACATCGTCTTGATGATGGCGATATAATAGAAGGCGCCGATCACCGACACGACGACCCCGGCGACCGCCAGCGGCACGAGCCCCGCGTTCACCGCGGCCTCGAACACCAGATACTTCGGCCAGAAGCCGAACAGCGGCGGGATGGCGGCAAGGCTGAACAGGAACACCGCCATCGCCGCGGCGAGCCCCGGCTGGCGCTTCGACAGGCCGGCATAGGCGGGAATGCTCTCGACCATCCGCCCGTCGGCGTCGCGCAGCTGCATGACGAACAGGAAGGCCCCGATCGTCGTCACGACATAGACGAGCAGATAGGTCAGCACCGCCTCGACCCCCTGCTGCGTTCCCGCGGCGAGGCCGATCAGCATGAAACCGACATTGTTGATCGACGAATAGGCAAGCAGGCGCTTGATATTCTTCTGCCCGATCGCGCCGACCGCGCCGAGGATGATCGAGGCGAGCGACAGGAAGATGATGATCTGCTGCCACGCCGCGAGCGCCGGCCCAGCCGGGCCCATCGCGTCGATCAGGACGCGCGTCAGCAGCGTCATCGCCGCAACCTTGGGCGCGCTGGCGAAGAAGGTCGTCACCGGGGTCGGCGCGCCTTCATAGACGTCGGGGGTCCACATGTGGAACGGCACCGCGCTGATCTTGAACGCCAGCCCCGCGACGACGAAGACGATGCCGAACAGCAGGCCGATATTGACCCCGCCCGCCATCGCGGTGGCCACGCCGGCGAAATCGGTCGTGCCCGAAAAGCCGTAGAGCAGCGAAATGCCGAACAGCAATATGCCAGAGGCGAGCGCGCCGAGGACGAAATATTTGAGCCCCGCTTCGCTCGACCGATCATCACCCCGCATGAAGCTGGCGAGCACATAGGAGGCCAGGCTGTTGAGTTCGAGCCCGACATAGAGCGTCATCAGGTCGCGCGACGAGGCCATGATGCCCATGCCGAGCGCCGCGAAGACGATCAGCGCCGAATATTCGGCGCGCATCGTGTCGCCGAAATAGCGCGGCGCGATCGCGATGCAGACGAAGCTCGCGGCATAGATGAGCAGCTTGGCGAACCCGCCGAAGCCGTCGACCGCGAGCGTGCCCGAAAAGACCGAAGCCTCGGTGCCGAACAGCGCCGCGACCGCGACCGCCGCGGCGGCGAGCGTCAGCAGCGCCGCGAGCTGATAGAGCCCGACCTGCCGGTCGCCCGCGAAGGCGCCGAGCATCAGCGTGATCAGCCCGCCGATCGTCAGGATCAGCTCGGGCCAGACGAGTGCGAGATCGGCGGTCATTGGACGCCTCCCGCATGATGCGCTTCGCCCTTGGCATCTCCATGCGCCGGAGCGGCCGCCTTGAGCTTGCCCGCCGTGACATGCGCGTCGCCCGCAGGCTTCGCCGGGGCGAGCCGCGCGACCACCGTGGTCACGTCGCCACGCATCGGCGCGAGGAAGCTTTCGGGATAGACGCCCATCCACAGCGCGACCGCGGCGAGCGGCACGAAAATCGCCCATTCGCGGGGATTGAGGTCGGGCATGGCCTTCACATCGTCCTTGGTGAGGTCGCCGAACACGACGCGGCGATAGAGATAGAGCATGTAAGCGGCGCCGAGGATGATGCCGGTGGTGCAGACGAACGCCGCCCAGCTCGACGCCTCATAGATGCCGGCGAGGCTCAGGAACTCGCCGACGAAGCCGCTGGTGCCCGGCAGGCCGATCGACGCCATAGTAAACAGCATGAAGAAGAGCGCATAAGCCGGCATGTTCACCGCAAGCCCGCCGTAGCGGCTGATTTCGCGCGTGTGCAGCCGGTCGTAGATCACGCCGACGCAGAAGAAGAGCGCGGCCGAGACGACGCCATGGCTGAGCATGATGATCAGCGCGCCCTCGATCCCCTGCTGGTTGAAGGCATAGAGGCCCGCGGTGACGATCGCCATATGCGCGACCGACGAATAAGCGATCAGCTTCTTCATGTCGCTCTGCACCAGCGCGACGAGGCTGGTATAAACCACCGCGACCATCGACAGCGCAAAGACGAGCCACATGAACTGCGCCGAGGCGTCGGGGAACATCGGCATCATGAAGCGCAGGAAGCCGTAAGACCCCATCTTCAGCAGCACGCCCGCCAGGATCATCGAGCCTGCGGTCGGCGCCTGGACGTGCGCATCGGGAAGCCAGGTATGGACCGGCCACATCGGCATCTTGACCGCCATGCTCGCGAAGAAGGCGAGCCACAGCCAGGTCTGCATCTCCGGCGGGAAATTATAGTTCAGCAGGACCGGAATCTCGGTCGTCCCCGCCTCGCGGATCATCGCGATCATCGCGACGAGCATCAGCACCGACCCGAGCAGCGTGTAGAGGAAGAATTTGAACGCCGCATAAATGCGGTTCTGACCGCCCCAGATGCCGATGATCAGATACATCGGGATCAGCACGCCCTCGAAGAAAATGTAGAAGAGCAGCAGGTCCTGCGCCGCGAAGACGCCGATCATGATGACTTCCATGACGAGGAACATCGCCATGTAAAGGCCGACACGGCTCTTGATCGATTCCCAGCTCGCGAGGATGCAGAGCGGCATCAGGAAGGTGCTGAGCACGATCAGCATCATCGCGACGCCGTCAACGCCGAGTGCCCACTGGAAACGGCCGAACAGGTCAGCGCGCTCGACGAACTGCCATTGCGCGCCGCCGATGTCGAAATTCGCCCACAGCATGATGCCGAGCGCGAAATCGACCAGCGTCGCGCCAAGCGCGATCATGCGCGCGGCCTTCGCCTCGACGAACAGGCAGGCGATGGCGGCGATCGCGGGGATCGCCAGCATCAGCGACAGGATGGGAAGCCCGCTCACAGGAATTTCACCATGGCCCAGCTGGCGAGGCCGACAAGACCGAGCAGCATCACGAACGCATATCCATAAACATAACCCGATTGCAGCCGGACCGCGAGCCGGGTCCCCCCTTGGACGAGTGCCGCGACGCCATCGGGACCGAAGCGGTCGATGGTGCCTTCATCCCCGCGCTTCCAGAAGAAGCGGCCGATCGCGAAGGCGGGCTTCACGAACAGGACGTTGTAGAGCTCGTCGAAATACCATTTGTTGTACAGGAACTGGTGCAGCAGCCTGAACTGCGCCACGAACTTCGCCGGCAGGCTGGTGTCGCGGATATAATTGTTCCACGCAATCGCCAGGCCGATCGCCATCGCGGTGAACGGCATCCACTTGATCCAGGTCGGCACTTCGTGCGCGGCGTGCATCAGATGCTCGTCGAAGAAGAGGCTGCCCTTCCAGAAGGCCATTCCGCCCTCGGGATCGATGAACGCATGGTGGAAGACGAAACCCGCGAACACCGCGCCGAGCGACAGCACGCCGAGCGGGATCAGCATCGACAGCGGGCTTTCGTGCGGGTGATAGCCCGCGGTGCCGTCGCCGTGCGTATCGTGGTGATGCGCATGGTCGTCATGGCCGTGCCCGTGATCGTCATGCACCGCGTGCTGGATATGCTCGCTCTGGTCCCAGCGCGGCTTGCCGTGGAAGGTCAGGAAGACGAGGCGCCACGAATAGAAGCTGGTGAGCAGCGCCGCGAAGGTGCCGACCCAGAAAGCGACCTGACCGCCGCCGCCCGCGGCATAGGCCGCCTCGAGAATGCCGTCCTTCGAATAGAAGCCCGCGAAACCCGCGACGCCCGCGATGCCGACGCCGGTGATCGCCAGCGTCCCCGCCATCATCGCCCAGTAGGTGAGCGGGATGTGCTTACGGAGAGCGCCGTAATAGCGCATGTCCTGCTCGTGGTGCATCGCATGGATCACCGAGCCCGCGCCGAGGAACAGCAGCGCCTTGAAGAAAGCGTGGGTGAACAGGTGGAACATCGCCGCGCCATAGGCGCCGACGCCCGCCGCGAAGAACATATAGCCGAGCTGAGAACAGGTCGAATAGGCGATGACGCGCTTGATGTCCCACTGCGTCGTGCCGACCGTCGCGGCGAAGAAACAGGTTGCGGCGCCGACGAAGGTCACGACGCCCGCCGCGACCGGCGCGGCCTCGAACATCGGCGACAGGCGGCACACCATGAACACGCCCGCGGTGACCATCGTCGCGGCGTGGATCAGCGCCGACACCGGAGTCGGGCCCTCCATCGCATCGGGAAGCCAGGTGTGCAGCCCGAGCTGCGCCGACTTGCCCATCGCGCCGATGAACAGCAGCAGGCAGAGCACGGTCATCGTGTCGAAGCGGTGGCCGAGGAAGCCGATCGTCGATCCCGCCATGCCCGGCGCGGCGGCCAGGATCTCGGGGATCGAGACGGTGCCGAACACCAGGAAGGTGCCGAAGATGCCGAGCATGAAGCCGAGGTCGCCGACGCGGTTGACGACGAACGCCTTGATCGCGGCGGCATTGGCGCTCGGCTTCTTGTACCAGAAACCGATGAGCAGATAGGATGCGAGGCCGACGCCCTCCCAGCCGAAGAACATCTGGACCAGATTGTTCGCGGTCACGAGCATCAGCATCGCGAAGGTGAAAAGCGACAGATAGGCGAAGAAGCGCGGCTGGTCCGGGTCCTCCGCCATATAGCCCCAGCTATAGAGGTGGACGAGCGCCGACACCGTCGTGATGACGACGAGCATCACCGCCGTCAGCGTATCGACGCGCAGTTCCCAATTGAACTGGAGCGCGCCCGACGACACCCAGTGCAGCACCGGCGTCACGCCCGCCTCGCCCGTCCCCGCGACGAACGACAGGAAGATCGGCCAGCTCAGCGCGCAGCTCAGGAACAGCGCGCCCGTGGTGATGATCTTCGACGGAACATTGCCGATGACGCGCTGACCGAGGCCAGCGACAATCGCCGCGAGCAGCGGCAGGAAAACGATCGCCTGGATCATGCGAAAACTCCGTCGTCCCAGCGAAAGCTGGGACCGCTCACGGTCTGACGCCGCGCTGCCGGGAGGGCGATCCCAGCTTTCGCTGGGATGACGAGGATGGTGTTGATCACCGGCTTACCCCTTCATCCGGTTGGCATCGTCGACGGCAATGGTGCCGCGGCCGCGGAAATAAATGACGAGAATGGCAAGACCGATCGCCGCTTCGCCCGCGGCCACCGTCAGCACGAACATCGCGAACACCTGCCCGACGAGATCGCCGAGCGCGGCGCTGAACGCGACGAGGTTGATGTTCACCGCGAGCAGGATCAGCTCGATCGCCATCAGGATGACGATGATATTCTTGCGGTTGATGAAGATGCCGAGCACGCCGAGCGTGAACAGCACCGCCGAAACGGCGAGATAATGGCCGACCGAAATCACAATTCCATCCCCTGCCCGACGCCCGGATCGACGAGGCGCGTCGCGTCCTGCGGACGGCGCCGGTTCTGCGCCGAGATATTCTGGCTGCGCACGCCCCCGCGTTGCCGATGCGTCAGCGCGATCGCGCCGATCATCGCGACGAGCAGGACGATGCCCGCCGCCTCGAACAGGAAGATATAGCGCGTGTAGAGCAGTTCGCCGATCTGCTGGATATTGCTGGTGTCGGCGACGGCAGGCGCCGCGCGCGCGGCCAGGTCGACCCCGCCCGCCTGCCACGCCCCGACCGCGAAGACGAGTTCGGCGGCAAGGATGATCGCGACGAGCGCGCCGACCGGCAGATAGCGGACGAAACCGGCACGCAGCTCGGCGAAATCGATGTCGAGCATCATCACGACGAACAGGAACAGCACCGCGACCGCGCCGACATAGACGATGACGAGCAGCATCGCGATGAACTCGGCCCCCGCGAGCAGCATCAGCCCCGCCGCGTTAAAGAAGGCGAGGATCAGCCACATGACGCTGTGGACGGGGTTGCGCGCGAAAATGACCATCGCCGCGGAGGCGATGGTGATGGCCGCGAAAAGGTAAAAGGCGATGAGCTGAATCATGTCCGCGCGCCCTTATCGATAGGGCGCGTCGGCGGCAAGATTCGCCGCGATCGCGCGCTCCCATTTGTCGCCGTTGGCGAGCAGCTTCGCCTTGTCATAGAGCAGCTCCTCGCGCGTTTCGGTCGCGAATTCGAAGTTCGGCCCCTCGACGATCGCATCGACCGGGCAGGCTTCCTGACAGAAACCGCAATAGATACATTTCGTCATGTCGATGTCGTAGCGCGTCGTGCGGCGCGACCCGTCGTCGCGCGGCTCGGCCTCGATCGTGATCGCCTGCGCCGGACACACCGCTTCGCACAGCTTGCACGCGATGCAGCGCTCCTCGCCGTTCGGATAACGGCGCAGCGCATGCTCACCGCGAAAACGCGGCGACAGCGGGTTCTTCTCGAACGGATAGTTGATCGTCGCCTTCGGCTTGAAGAAATATTTGAGCGTCAGCCAATGGGCTTTGACGAACTCCCAAAGCGTGAAGCTTTTGACGAGATGGGCGATGGTGCTCATTGGGCGCTCACTTGTTTCTCTGTCTTACAGGTCGCATTTCCTTCAGCCTGAAGCGTGCTGCGACCATCTTTGGATGTGGCTTCCGTAACCTGCCAATTGATCGTGCGGCCCTCGCTCTCACGAGTCATTTCAGCCAAGAAGCTTGCACGAGAATTGCCCTTCATTGCGGCAGTCAGAAGCGCGTTATCATCCGTGGATTTCGAGAATTTTCCATTTTCGAGTTTCCAATCCAGCGAGCTATCCGAGACAGTGAAACCGTTGTCTTCAACACTCAACCGAAACTGAACGGGTTCATCCTTCCACAAGGGCGCGGATGATTGAGTTCCGCCACAGCTGAAAAGCATGACTCCGACCGAGGCAAGAATAATGCTCATGCCCCATACCTCGTCAGCATCAGATAGCCGGAGATCAGGAAGATCCAGAACAGCGAGATCGGCAGGAACACCTTCCAGCCCAGCCGCATGAGCTGGTCGTAACGATAGCGCGGGACGGTCGCCTTCACCCAGCTGAAGGCGAAGAAGAAGACTAGTATCTTAATGAAGAGCCAGACGATGCCCGGAATATCGAACCACGGAATCCAGTCGACATTTAGCGGCGGCAGCCAGCCGCCCCAGAAGAGTAGCGCGTTGAGCGTGCACATCAGCAGCACGTTGGCATATTCGCCGAGCCAGAAGAGTGCGAAGCTCATCGACGAATATTCGGTCTGATAGCCCGCGACGAGTTCGCTTTCGGCCTCGGTCAGATCGAACGGCGTGCGCGCGGTCTCTGCCAGCGACGAGATGAAGAACAGCACCGCGAGCGGGAAGAGCAGCAGGTTGAAGCCGAAGGCGTTGATCAGCCCGAGCCCATGCCCCTGCTGCGCCTTGACAATCTCGTTCAGGTTGAAGCTGTCGGCGAACAGCACGACGCCGATCAGGATGAAGCCGATCGACACTTCATAGCTGATCATCTGCGCCGAGGCGCGCATCGCGGAGAAGAAGGGATATTTCGAGTTCGACGACCAGCCCGACAGGATGACGCCGTAGACGCCGAGCGAACTGACCGCGAGGATATAGAGCAATCCGACGTTGATGTCGGCGAGCACCGCGCCCGAATTGAACGGGATCACCGCCCACGCCATCAGCGCCACCGTGAAGGTGATGATCGGCGCGATCAGGAACAGGCCGCGGTTCGCGCTCGACGGGATGATCGTTTCCTGCAGGAACACCTTCAGCCCGTCGGCAAAGCTCTGGAGCAGGCCGAAGGGCCCGACGACGTTCGGCCCGCGCCGCAGCGCCATCGCCGCCCAGATCTTGCGGTCGGCATAGATGATCATCGCGACCGCGAGCATCAGCGGCAGCGCGATCAGCAGGATGCCGCAGATCGTCGCGACGCCCCACGCCCATTCGTAGGACATGCCGAGAGATTGGAAAAATTCGGTCATCGAAACGCAACCCCTTCCCCTCTCCCCTTGCGGGAGAGGGTTGCGAAGACTTGGCGGCTCGGCCGCCTAGTCGAAGCTGGGTGAGGGGTATCCACGGCGCGCGCGAACGCAACGGTGGTCCCCCTCATCCAACTGCGCCTAGCCGCCTGCGGTGGCAAGGCTTCGTATCCTTCTCCCGCAAGGGGAGAAGGGATGAACTGTGCCGCGCTCATTCCGCCGCCTCCGCATAATCACCGCCGTGGAGCAGTTCGTCCGAACAGCGCTGCATCGTCGGCGACGCGCGGCAGATGGCGTTGGTCAGGTAGAAATCCTTGATCGGCGACGGAATCGCGCGCGCTTCGGGCTTTGCGGGCAGCTTGGGAACCGACCAGCCATAGTCGGCGAGCCCTTCCACGCCCAGCGCCGGAACCGCCGCGATCATCGCGGCGCGGCACTCGGCAAAGCTGTCGAAGCCGACATTGACGCCCAGCGCATCGGCAAGCGCGCGGAAGATGCTCCAGTCCTCGCGCGCGTCGCCCGGCGCGAACACCGCTTTCTCGCTGCGCTGGACGCGGCCCTCGGTGTTGACCGTGGTGAAATCCTTCTCGGTCCACGCCGCCGCGGGCAGGATGACGTCGGCCGCGTGCGCGCCCTTGTCGCCATGGTGGCCGACATAGACCTTCAGCGTCCCCGCGAACGCCGCGAAATCGACCTCGTCGGCGCCGAGGAAGAAAGCGAGCTTCGGCTTCGCCGCGATCACGTCCTTGATCCCGCCCGGCTGCGAATAGCCGAGCATCAGCGCGCCCATGCGCGCGGCCGAGAAATGGACGACGTTGAAGCCGTTCCAGCCGTCTTTCACGGCGTTCACCGACTTGGCGAGCGCCAGCGCGGCGCCATGCACGCCCGGCACCGACAGCGCGCCGCCGCCGAAGATCAGCATCGGCCGCTCGGCGCCCTTGAGCGCGTCAGTGACGTGCGCCGGCAGCTTCGCGACCAGCGACGCATCGTCGCCGAGCCATTCGACCTTGTAGGTCTGGTCGATCTCCGGCCCGATGCCGAACACCTTCGCGCCCTTCTTCCACGCCGCCTTGCGGACGCGCGTGTTGATCAGCGGCGCTTCCCAGCGGAGGTTCGTGCCGACGAGCAGGATCACGTCGGCATTCTCGGCCTCGGCAATGCCGGTGTTGAAATTGACCGCCGACAGGCTGGTGACGTCATAGTCGAGCCCGGTCTGGCGTCCCTCGAACAGATTGCCCCCGAGCGCCGTCACCAGCGCCTTCGCGGCGAACATCGTTTCGCAATCGGCCATGTCGCCCGCGATCGCTGCGACCGACGAACCCGCCTTCGCGGCCTTGATCGTGTCGAACGCCTCGGCCCAGCTCGCCTCGACGAGCTGGCCGCCCTTGCGGATATAAGGCCGGTCGAGGCGGCGGCGGATCAGGCCGTCGACATGGTGGCGCGTCTTGTCGCTCGCCCATTCCTCGTTCACATCGTCGTTGACCCGCGGCAGCACGCGCAGCACCTGGCGCCCGCGGCTGTCGATGCGGACGTTGGTGCCGACCGCGTCGCTCATGTCGATGCCCAGCGTCTTGGTCAGCTCCCACGGCCGCGCCTCGAACGCATAGGGCTTCGACGTCAGCGCGCCGACGGGGCACAGATCGACGACATTGCCCGAAAGCTCGCTTGCCACCGCGCGTTCGAGGTAGGAGGTGATCTGCATATTCTCGCCGCGATAGATCGCGCCGATATCCTCGACCCCGGCGACCTCCTCGGCAAAGCGGACGCAGCGCGTGCACTGGATGCAGCGCGTCATCACCGTCTTGACGATCGGCCCCATATATTTCTCGGTCACCGCGCGCTTGTTCTCGTCATAGCGCGAAGCGCCGCGGCCATAGGCGACCGACTGGTCCTGCAGGTCGCATTCGCCGCCCTGATCACAGATCGGGCAGTCGAGCGGGTGGTTGATGAGCAGGAACTCCATCACCCCCTCGCGCGCCTTCTTCACCATCGGGCTGTCGGTCTTGATGATCTGGCCTTCGGCGGCGGGCAGCGCGCACGACGCCTGCGGCTTCGGCGGACCGGGCGCGACCTCGACGAGGCACATGCGGCAGTTGCCGGCGATCGACAGACGCTCATGGTAGCAGAAGCGCGGGATTTCCTTCCCCGCCAGCTCGCACGCCTGCAGGACGGTCGCGCCCTGCGGAACGTCGAGTTCTACGCCATCTACGGTAACTTTAGGCATTATTCGGCTGCCTCCAGCGCGCCGCCATTGTCACGGATGCGGCGTTCGAGTTCGGGGCGGAAATGGCGGATCAGGCCCTGGATCGGCCATGCCGCCGCGTCGCCGAGCGCGCAGATGGTGTGGCCCTCGACCTGCTTGGTCACGTCGAAGAGGGTGTCGATCTCGCTGATGTCGGCGTCGCCGGTGCGCAGCCGCTCCATCACGCGCCACATCCAGCCGGTGCCCTCGCGGCACGGGGTGCACTGGCCGCAGCTTTCATGCTTGTAGAAATAGCTGATGCGGCTGATCGCCTGAACGACGTCGGTCGACTTGTCCATGACGATCGCGGCGGCGGTGCCGAGGCCCGAGCCGAGCGCTTTCAGCCCGTCGAAGTCCATCGGCGCGTCCATGATCTCGGCCGCCGGGACGAGCGGCACCGACGACCCGCCGGGAATCACCGCGAGCAGATTATCCCAGCCGCCGCGAATGCCGCCGCAATGCTTTTCGATCAGGTCGCGGAACGGGATGCCCATCTCTTCCTCGACGACGCACGGGCGCTCGACATGGCCCGAGATCTGGAAAAGCTTGGTGCCCTTGTTGTTCTCACGCCCGAAGCTCGAAAACCACGACGCGCCGCGGCGCAGGATCGTCGGGACGACCGCGATGCTTTCGACATTGTTCACCGTCGTCGGGCAGCCATAGAGGCCCGCGCCCGCCGGGAACGGGGGTTTCAGGCGCGGCTGGCCCTTCTTGCCCTCCAGGCTTTCGATCATCGCGGTTTCTTCGCCGCAGATATAGGCGCCGGCGCCGCGATGGACGAAGACGTCGAAATCATAGCCCGACTTGGCGGCGTTCTTGCCGAGCAGGCCCGCGTCATAAGCTTCCTGCACCGCGGCGAACAAAGTCTCGGCCTCGCGGATGAACTCGCCACGAATGTAGATATAGGCGGCGCGCGCGCGCATCGCATAGCCCGCGATCAGCGCGCCCTCGATCAGCTTGTGCGGATCGTGGCGGATGATCTCGCGGTCCTTGCACGACCCCGGCTCGGATTCGTCGGCGTTGATGACGAGGAAGCTCGGGCGGTCGGCGCGCGGTTCCTTCGGCATGAACGACCATTTGAGGCCGGTGGGAAAGCCCGCGCCGCCGCGGCCGCGCAGACCCGATGCCTTGACCTCTTCGATGATCGCGTCCTGGCCGCGCTTCATCAGGTCTTTCGTCTTGTCCCAATCACCGCGCGCCTGCGCGGCCTTAAGGTTCCAAGGCTGGAATCCGTAGAGATTGGTGAAGATGCGATCCTTGTCGGCGAGGCTCATTGGCCACCCCCCAAATTCGTCATTGCGAGCGCAGCGAAGCAATCTCCAGCGCGCAGTTCAAATGCAGCGCCAGCAACGAGGGCTGGAGATCGCCGCGTCGCTACGCTCCTCGCGATGACAGTGAATGGCGACATCCTCACCACTCCTTCCGATAGTCGTGGTTCGAAGACACCATCTCGCCCAGCGTCGTCGGACCGCCTTCGGGCTCGCTCGTGTGACGCTTGGGGTTCTGGGGGCCGGTCTTCGGCTGTTTCCCGGCCGCGAGATCGTCGAGAATCCGGACCATCGAGTCATAGTCGAGGTCTTCGTAATTATCGTCGTTGATCTGGACCATCGGCGCGTTGGTGCAGGTGCCCATGCACTCGACCTCGGTCAGCGTGAACAGGCCGTCGGGGGTGGTCTTGCCCTTCACCATGCCGCGGTTCTTGCACGCGGCCATGACGTCGTCCGACCCGCGCAGCAGGCACGGCGTCGTCCCGCACACCTGCACATGATAGCGGCCGACCGGCGCGAGATTGTACATGGTGTAGAAGGTCGCGACTTCGTAAGCGCGGATGAACGGCATATCGAGCGCGGCCGCGACATATTCGATCACCGGAACGGGCAGCCAGCCCTGCGTCTGCGTCTCGGCGCCGACCTGCCGCTGCGCGAGGTCGAGCAGCGGCATCACCGCCGAACGCTGCCGCCCCGCGGGATAGCGCGCGATGACGGTCTTCGCCTTCTCGGCATTTTCGGGCGTCCACGCAAAAGCGCCCCAGCGCGCGCGGACTTCAGCTTCGTCGGGGATTTGGGGTGCGTCAGCCACGAGCCACTCTCAATTTCATTGCCATGAACCAGACCAGTGCGATTGCCATCGCGCAAAAGAGGTAAGGAAGGACGAACCACATCGTAAAGTCGATCTTCGCCATTCCGGTCCCTGCTCCAAACAGGACAACCAGCAATGCAAGAGACATGCTCACGACAACCAGCGGCAAGCCGCTCAAAAATCTACGGACGCCGAGCGAGAGAAGGAATCCCAAGACCCACATGATCAGCCCTGTGAGTGAGAGCCAAACCACCCAACCGCCGCCGATGCCATTCACCGATCACACTCCCCGAACACGACGTCGATCGCGCCGATGATCGCGGTGGTGTCGGCGAGCATGTGGCCCTTAGCCATCATGTCCATCGCCTGCAGGTGCGAGAAGGCCGTCGGGCGAATCTTGCAGCGATACGGCTTGTTGGTGCCGTCGCTGACCAGATAGACGCCGAATTCGCCCTTGGGGCTTTCGGTCGCGACGTAGACCTCGCCTGCAGGAACGTGGAAGCCCTCGGTATAGAGTTTGAAGTGATGGATCAGCGATTCCATCGACTGCTTCATCTCGCCGCGCTTCGGGGGCACGACCTTGCGGTCGAGGCTGGCGATCGGGCCGTTTGGCATATCGCGCAGGCACTGCTTGATGATGCGCGCCGACTGATAGACCTCCTGCACGCGGACCATGAAGCGGTCGTAGCAGTCGCCGCGCGTGCCGACCGGAATGTCGAACTCCATCGCGGCATAGGCGTCATAGGGCTGCGACTTGCGGATATCCCACGGAATGCCGCTGCCGCGGATCATCGGGCCCGAGAAGCCCCACGCCAGCGCATCTTCCTTGCTCACCGTCGCGATGTCGACGTTGCGCTGCTTGAAGATGCGGTTGTCGATGACGAGGCTCATCGCGTCGCCGAACAGCTTGGGCAGCCGCGTCTCGCACCATTCGCCGATGTCGACGAGCAGCTTTTCCGGCACGTCCTGATGGACGCCGCCGGGGCGGAACCACGCCGAGTGCATCCGCGCGCCCGACGCGCGTTCGAAGAAGTTGAGACAATCCTCGCGCAGCTCGAACACCCACAGGTTCGGGGTCATCGCGCCGACGTCCATGACGTGGCTGCCGATGTTGAGCATGTGATTGCAGATGCGCGTCAGCTCGGCGAACAGCACGCGCAGATATTGCGCGCGCGCCGGCACCTCAAGGTCGAGCAATTTCTCGATCGCGAGGACATAGCTGTGCTCCATGCCGAGCGGCGAGCAATAGTCGAGCCGGTCGAAATAGGGCAGCGCCTGCAGATAGGTCTTGTATTCGATCAGCTTTTCGGTGCCGCGGTGGAGCAGCCCGACGTGCGGGTCGACGCGCTCGATGATCTCGCCGTCGAGTTCCATCACCATGCGCAGCACGCCGTGCGCCGCGGGATGCTGCGGGCCGAAGTTGATCGTGTAATTGGTGACGACTTGATCGCCCGCGGTGTCGGCGGTGTCGACCGGATAGCCTTCGAACATGTCGCTGCCGTGGTGTTTGACGGTGGGGGAGTCGGTCACAGCGAACCTCCGAAATCAGAACCCGTCACCCCCGCGAAGGCGGGGGTCCAGCTGCTGGCAGCCCTGGGAAAAAGCTGGATCCCCGCCTTCGCGGGGATGACGAAGAAGGAAGGAATCACTTCCCCTCTCCCTTCGGCTTGCGCGGTGCGCGCGGTTTCGCCGGGGCCTTGGCGGGCGCAGCGGCAGTCTTGGGCTTGGCGGGCGCCTTGACCTTCGCCGGAGCCTTGTCGGCGCTCGGCTTGGCGGCGGCCTTGCCTGCTCCGGTCTGTGCGGGCTTTTCGGTCGTCTTGGGCGCCTTCTTTTCGGCCTTGTCGTCGGCCTTCTTGACCTGTTGCGCGGTCATCGGGGTGGGCGCGCCCTTGCCCGGCGCTTCGCCGGTCCCGCCGGCCTTTTCGTCGCCCGGCAGCACATAGTCGGCGCCTTCCCACGGGCTGAGGAAGTCAAAGCTGCGGAAATCCTGCGCCAGCTTCACCGGCTCATAGACGACGCGCTTGTCCTCTTCCGAATAGCGCAGCTCGGTATAGCCGGTCAGCGGGAAATCCTTGCGCTGCGGATGCCCCTGAAATCCGTAGTCGGTCAGGATGCGGCGCAGGTCCGGGTTGCCCGCGAACAGCACGCCATACATGTCGAACACCTCGCGCTCGAGCCAGCCGGCGACCGGCCAGACGGGCACGATGCTCGGCACCGGGGTCGCTTCGTCGGTGCAGACGCGGACGCGCAGGCGGTGATTCTTCGTCACGCTGAGCAGGTGATAGACGACCTCGAAGCGCTCGGCGCGGTCGGGATAGTCGACCCCGGCGATCTCCATGAGCTGCTGATAGCCCAAATTGTCGCGAAGGCTGATCATCACGCCCGCGATGGCGTCGCGGCGCACGGTGATGCTGTCCTCGCCGACAGCGAAGACATGTTCGATCAGGTCGTCGCCGAGCAGCTTCTTCAGCGCGGCGCCGATGCCCTCGCGGGGCGCGATCAGGGGAGCGGGACTGGCCATCAGCGTTCGATCGTCCCGGTGCGGCGAATCTTCCGCTGCAACTGCATCACGCCATAGAGCAGGGCCTCGGCGGTCGGCGGGCAGCCGGGGACATAGATGTCCACGGGCACGATGCGGTCGCAGCCGCGCACCACCGAATAGCTGTAGTGATAATAGCCGCCGCCGTTGGCGCAGCTGCCCATCGAAATCACATATTTGGGGTTCGACATCTGGTCGTAGACGCGGCGGAGCGCCGGAGCCATCTTGTTGCACAGCGTCCCCGCGACGATCATCACGTCCGACTGGCGCGGGCTGGCGCGCGGCGCGACGCCGAAACGCTCCATATCATAGCGCGGCATGTTGACGTGGATCATCTCGACCGCGCAGCAGGCGAGCCCGAAGGTCATCCACCACAGCGAGCCGGTGCGCGCCCAGTTGAACAGATCCTCGGTCGAGGTAACGAGAAAGCCCTTGTCGCCGACCTCGCTGTTGAGGTCGTCGAAAAAGCCCTGATCAGGGTTCGTTCCCGGGGCGACCGGCGCCTGGCCGGGCATGATGATGCTGGAAGTGCTCATTCCCAATCCAACGCGCCTTTTTTCCACGCGTACACAAGGCCGATCGCGAGTTCGGCAAGGAAGACCATCATCGTCGCCCAGCCGGCCCAACCGATTTCCTTGAGGCTGACCGCCCAGGGAAAGAGGAAGGCGGCTTCGAGGTCGAAGATGATGAAAAGGATGGCGACAAGATAGAAGCGCACGTCGAACTGGCTGCGCGCATCCTCGAACGCGGGAAAGCCGCATTCATATTCGGTCAGCTTCGCCGGGTCGGGCTTGTGCGTGCCGGTCAGGCGCGCGACACCCATCGGCAGAAAGACGAACGCCGAGGACAGGCCAACGGCGATGACCAGAAAGAGCAGAATCGGCAGATATTGCGTCAGATCGACCATGGGAGCTCGCAGTCTATTCGGGTGTTTGCCACCGTTATCGCGGGGCGCTTTAGGCCAGTGCGCCGCGCCCCGCAAGCGCCGCGGGCAGGATTTTCGTTACCATTGTGACCAAAGACATAAGGAAGGCTGGTCCGATCACCTAATGCTGTGTTACGCCGCCTGCGTGGGTCGGCGTTTCGGGTGATTATAACCCACTTTTCAATCAGGGAGCTGACATGCGATCATTTTCTTTCGGGACCACGCTGGCGATGGGCGCCGCCATCGCGCTTTCCGCGACGCCCGCGCACGCCGAACTGGTCAATGCGAAAAACCCGGCCACGATCAAGGCGATCGTCGAGTCGCAAGGATGGCCCGCCACGCTGGTCAGCAAGGCCGACGCGGACCCCTATATCGAGAGCAGCCGCAACGGCCTCAAATTCCTCGTCATCTTCATGAACTGCGAGGATCACAAGAATTGCAAGACGATGCAATATTATATGGGTTTCAGCGACGCCAAGGATGTGTCGCTCGACCGCTTCAACGAGTGGAACAAGACCAAGCGCTTCGCGCGCGGTTACAAGGACGACGAAGGCGATCCGGTGCTGGAAATGGACGTCGACGTCGATTTCGCGGGAATCCCGCGCGAAAATCTGGGCGAGACTTTCAACACCTGGGCCTCGCTGATGGACAGCTATCGCGAGTTTATTTTCGAGAAGTGAGGCACTTTCCTCGCTCGTCACTCCGGACTTGATCCGGGGTCCCGCTAGCGGGCGTCGCTAAGCGGGATGCCGGATCAGGTCCGGCATGACGATGGGGGCAGGATCGCGATCACGCGTTACGCAGCGCGCCCGCGACCAGTTTCTGCAGCTTGCTGTGCACCGCGCCGCTGCCCGCGATAAATTCGCTGCGCTCGATCGCGCGGTCGCCGCCACGGAAATCGCTGACGAAGCCGCCGGCCTCGCGCACCAGCAGCATCCCGGCAGCGACGTCCCAGATATTGAGGTCGCTTTCCCAGAAACCATCGAAACGCCCCGCCGCGACCCACGCAAGGTCGAGGCTCGCGGCACCGAAGCGGCGGATTCCGGCGACTTCGGGCGCGACGGCGCCGAAGATGCGGCTCCACTGCGCCATGTCGCCATGCCCCATGAAGGGGATGCCGGTCGCGATCAGGCATTCGTTCAAATGACGGCGCGACGCGACGCGCAGGCGCCGGTCGTGCAGCCATGCGCCGCGGCCGCGTTCGGCCCAATAGCTTTCGTCGGTCACCGGCTGATAGATCAGCGCAGCGGTGACGTCGCCCCAGCCGCCGCCGAGCTTCGGCTCCTGCACCGCGATCGAGATCGCAAATTGCGGAATGGCGTGAAGGAAGTTCGAAGTGCCGTCGAGCGGGTCGACGATGAAGCGCGGCTTGCCCGGCTCGCCCTCGATCTCGCCGGCCTCTTCCATCAGGAAGCCCCAGCCCGGACGCGCGTGGGTCAGCTCGTCATAAAGCGTGCGCTCGGCCGCCTGATCGGCCTTCGACACGAAGTCCGCCGGACCCTTTTGCGAAACCTGCAGATGCTCGATCTCGCCGAAATCGCGGCGCAGTTTCGTGCCGGCCTTGCGCGCGGCGCGTTCCATGACGGTGATGATGCCCGATACGGCCATAGCTAAATCTCCCCCCTCCCGCTTGCGGGAGGGGTCGGGGGAGGGAATGTTCCTACCGGGAAGCGCCCGCCCTCGACAGGCCCTCCCCCAACCCCTCCCGCCTGCGGGAGGGGAACTCAATTAGTCGGCGCGGCGAACATATTCGCGGTCATAGACATTGACCACGATGCGGGTGCCGCTGGTGATGTGCGGCGGCACCATCACGCGCACGCCATTATCCAGGATCGCGGGCTTGTAGGACGACGAGGCCGTCTGCCCCTTCACCACCGCGTCGGCCTCGACGATCGTCGCTTCGATCTGCTCGGGCAGTTCGACCGAGATCGGGCGTTCTTCCCACAGTTCGAGCACGACTTCCATGCCGTCCTGCAGGAATTCGTGCGCGTCGCCGACAACGTCCTTCGAGATGTTGATCTGCTCGAACGTGTCCTTGTCCATGAAGACGAGATCGTCGCCCTCGGCATAAAGATACTGGAAATCCTTGGTGTCGAGACGGACCTTCTCGACCGTGTCGGCGCTGCGGAAACGGTTGTTGAGCTTGCGCCCGTCGATGAGGTTCTTGGCTTCGACCTGCATATAGGCGCCGCCCTTGCCCGGCTGGGTGTGCTGGATCTTGGTGACCTTCCAGATGCCGCCTTCATATTCGATAATATTGCCGGGACGGATTTCAACGCCGGTGATTTTCATCGCGCACACTCGCTTCAACAAGGATGGAAAGAGCCGCCGGCGCACGCACCCGCACGCCGGTTCAGGAGCGCGCCCTTAGCGGCGGACGCGGCGAAGGGCAAGCGATCCGTACTCAGGCGGTCGTTTCGACGGCTTTGCGGGTCCGCGCATAGCTCGTCAGGATGAGCACGACGAACAGACCGGCACCGACGAGGATCGACGGCACATGGAAGCCGTCGCCGACGACCGCGAGCGGCGCATCGCTGTCGGTCGCATAGACGAGACCCGCGTAGAGAACGCCGAACAGGCTCTCGCCGACGATCATCCCCGTTGCGGTCAGCACGCCCATACGATGGGCAAAGGCCGGATTCGCGCGGCGATCGGCCCAACGGTCATAGAACCAGCCGCCGACCGCACCGATCACTACCGGCAGAATCACCGCCATCGGCAGATAGATGCCGATCCCGATCGCGAGCGGCGGCAGGCGCAGCTTCTTCGCGCGACCGAGCAGTTCGTCGACGATAATGAAACCCACGCCCGCGAGCGCGCCACAACCCAGCATCGCCCAGTTGAGATCGCCGCCGAGCACGCCTTTGGCGAGCGAGGAGATGAGCCCTGCCTGCGGCGCGGCGAGCGCGTTCGGGCCGGCGCCGGGAACGCCGACGAAGCCCACCGTCTCGTTCAGCACATTGAGCACCGGCGGCACGACAAGCGAGCCGAAGACAACGCCGATGATCAGCGCGACCTGCTGTTTCCACGGCGTCGCGCCGACGAGCTGGCCGGTCTTGAGGTCTTGCAGATTGTCGTTCGAGATCGTCGCGATACCGAAGACGATGCCGGTGACGATCAGCGCATAGGCGACCATCGCCGCGCTCGCCTCCGCACCGCCGCCGCGTCCGAGCAGCCCGACGAGCAGCAGCGAAGAGGCGATGATCGCCAGGATACCGATCCCCGAAACGGGCGAGTTCGACGCGCCGATCAGCCCGGCCATATAGCCGGTGACCGAGGCGATCATCAGCCCGATGACGATGACGAAGACCAGCGCCCCGGCAATCAGGATCGCCGCCGACCCCGCCAGCGGTCCGCCCGCAAGCACCGACCAGAGCAGCCAGGCGATCGGCAGCAGGATCAGCAGCGAGCCGCCGAACACCCAGCCGATGGCGATATCCTGCTCCTCGACCGCGAGCGCCGTGCCCGCATGGCGCGCCTGGCTCGCCGCCATCGCCGAGCGGATGCCGCCGATCACCGGCCCGGCGATCTTGAGCAGGGTCCAGAGTGCTGCCACCGCGATCACCCCCGCGCCGAAGAATCGGACATCGTCGCGAAACACCGTGTTCGCGATCGTTTCCGCATCGGGTCCGGCGACGCCCTGGGTCAGGATCGGCAGCAAGATCCACCAGCCGACGACCAGCCCCACGAGCTGCGCGAGGCCAACCGACAGGCCGACGAGATGGCCGACGCCGAACAAGGCAAAGCCGAGGCCGCCCGAGATGCCCGTCGCGCCCGCCCCGACCTTGAACCAGCGCGACACTTCGGCGGCGGCGAGCTTCATCTGCGCGAGCAGCGCGAAGCCGGCGGAGATCAGGCTGTTCCACAGCAGCGCCGACAGCCCGGCCTTGTTCTCGGCCGCGCCCTCGGCGCTGGCGGCGCCGACGTGCAGCACCTCGGCCGCGGCGCGGCCTTCGGGATAGGGCAGATCGGCATCGACGACGAGCGCGCGGCGCAGCGGCACCGAAAAAAGCACGCCCAATATGCCGCCGAGCATCGTGATCGCGGTCGTCTCCAGCATCGGAAAGCCCTGCCAGTAACCGACCATGACAAGCCCCGGCAGCACGAAGATGATCGCGGCGAGCGTGCCCGCGGCGCTGGCGATCGTCTGGACGATATTATTCTCGAGGATCGTCGCGCCCGACATATAGCGCAGCAGCGCCATCGAAATGACTGCGGCGGGGATCGAGGTGGCAAAGGTCAGCCCGACCTTCAGCCCCAGATAGACGTTCGCCGCGGTGAAGGCCAAGGTCAGCACCCCGCCGAGCAGGATCGCCCGCAGCGTCAGTTCGCGCACGGCCAGGCCGTTCTGCTTCTCGTTCGTCATCAGATACTCCCTCGCCGCAACCTGTCGCGGGCGCCGCGCTTCGAGGCAAGCGAAAAGGCGACGAACCGAAGCGGATTTGACGCATCGATCCAATATATCGGCCCGCGCCCGATTCATAAGGCGCGCATGATGAATATCGATCTTCCCGACCGGCCCCCGCTCCGCACACCGCCGAAGCCCGCCCGGCGCCCCACGCCCTGCGCCGGCCTGTTCGGATGGCGCAAAGGCGACAGCGACGACAAGTCCGGCAAGGCGCCCGGACGCGATTGCCCGCTAGCCTAATTCCCTCTCCTTACTCCCGCCCTCGCGCCCGTCAGTAGCGGATAAGGATTGATCGGCTCGCCATCCTGCCAGCCGCTCCCCGGCACCGTCGCGAGCATCTGGAAATGAAGATGCGGAAAGGCCGGGTCGGCATTGCCGCTAGCCCCGACCGTCGCGATCACCTGTCCGCGCTCGACCGCCTGCCCCTCGGCAAGACCGCGGCGATAGCCCTGCAGATGCGCGTAATAGAGGATCAGTCGCCCGCCGGCGGCACGCTGATAGATGGTCAACCCACCGCGTTTCGATGCGAACAGTTTCTCGATCCGCCCGTCCATCGCCGCGAGTACGGGGGTGCCGAGCGGCGCCTGTATGTCGATCGCATGGTGCACGCGCCCTTCGGGGCGATTCTTGCCCCAGCTATCGACGAGATTCGACGCGCGCATCCCCTCGACCGGGATGATGATGCCGGGTTCGGGCGCCGCTCCGACCGTGGCGAACGCCGCCACCGCGCAAAGGAGTCCGGGCCCGGTCCTCGTCACCCCGCCATCAGCGTGTCGAACGCCCGCACCGCCGCGCCCGGCCCTTCGGGATGCGCCCAGACGCCGCCCGAAACTGCGAGAAAATCCGCGCCCGCCTCGATCAGTGTCTGCGCATTGTCGACGGTGATCCCGCCGATCGCGACGCAGGGCAGCTCGAACAATCCCTGCCACCACGTCAATATTTCAGGGTCGGCATGATGCTCGACCGCCTTGGTCGTCGTCGGGAAGAAGGCGCCGAACGCGACATAGTCCGCCCCCGCCTCGCCCGCTTCCATCGCCAGGTGGCGGCTGTCGTGGCAGGTCACGCCGATCTGCGTGCCAGGTCCGAGCAGGCGCCGCGCCTCCTGCGGGTCGCCGTCGCCCTGCCCCAGATGGACGCCATCGGCGCCGAGCCGCTTCGCCAGCGCCATGTCGTCGTTGACGATGAAGGCGGTGTCGTGCGCGGCGCAGATCGCCTGCAGCGGCTCGGCGAGCCGCGCCGCCTCGTGCTGGCTCACATCCTTGACGCGGAACTGGAACGCCGCGACCGGCGCGGCGGACAGCGCTTCCTCGAGTTTCGCGGGAAAATCGCCCCCAACGTCGAGCGGCGAGATCAGGTAAAGCTGGCAGGATGGCGTGGTCATGGCGGGTTCATAGCGATGCGGCGATTATCCGGCAAATGCAGAACATGTCGCGCCTTGCCCTTCCCGCCTTCGCCGCCGCTGCCCTGCTGTCGGCCTGCGCCACGACCCGCGAACAGGCGCCGCTGCCCGACGGCCGCGACGTCGCGCTCGGCCAGCGCGCCTATGTCGACGGCCCGATCGTCCAGCCGGTCAAGCTGCTGGAGGACAGCCGCTGCCCGATGAACGCGCGCTGCATCTGGGCGGGCCGTGTGCGACTGCAAATGGTCTGGATTCGCGGCAATGGCGAGCGGCAGCCGTTTGAAGTGACGCTCGGCGAGCCCGCGCGCCTCGCCGACGGCACGATCACGCTCGAATCGGTGCGCCCGGCAAAACGCACCGGCGATGCGATCCGGCCCGAGAATTATCGCTTCTCGTTTCGCTTCATGGGCGGATTGTAGAAGAGAGTTGCTCAGCGCACCCGCGCCAGCACGAAGCCGTCCCAGCCCTTCGCTCCCACCGTCTGGATCGCGGTCGCGTCGAGCCGCGGGTCGGCGCTCAGCCGGTCGAATAACGCGCGCGTGACTTGAATCCGTTCGTCGCCGCTGTTCGCGTCGAGTACGCCGCCTTCGCGCACGACATTGTCGACGATGATCGTCGTGCCGCTGCGCCCGAGCCGGATCGCCTCGTTCACGTAAAGGGCGTTGTTCTGCTTGTCGGCGTCGATGAAGACGAAATCGAACGGCGCGCCCGGTGCCATCGCGGCCAGGCTGTCGGCGGCCGGGCCGACACGGATGTCGACCTTGTCGGCGACGCCCGCCCGTTCGAGATTCGCGCGCGCCACCGCCGCATGATGCGCCTCGAGTTCAAGCGTCACCAGCGTTCCGCCCGCGGGCAGCGCCCGCGCGAGCCAGATCGTCGAATAGCCGCCGAGCGTCCCGACTTCGAGGATACGCTTCGCGCCCGCCGTCTGCGCGAGGAGAAGCAGCATCTTGCCCTGCGCCGCCGATACGTCGATCGGCGGCAGGCCCTGTGCGGCATTATCGGACAGCGCGGCGGCAAGCGTATCGTCGTCGCCGAGCAGTTTCCCGGCGATATAATCGTCGACGGCTTGCCAGCCGGCCGCCATCAGGCGACCGAGGCCGCGTGAATCTCGTCGATCGCGCTGCCCAGCGAAGCATTGAACGCATCGTCGCTCATCTGGTGACGCAGGTCTTCGAGCAAGGCGCGGCTGAAGCTCGCGATGATGCCGGGGTTCTTCGCCAGTTCGACGCAGGCTTCGGGACGCGCGAAACCGCCCGACAGCGCGACGACGCGCAGCACCTTGGGATGATCGACAAGCGGCTGGAACAGGCCGGGTTCGGTCGGCAGCGACAGCTTGAGCATCACCGGCGCGCCGTCCCAGGCGTCGAGTTCGGCGAGCATTTCCTGAAGCAGCAGACGATCGGCGGCGTCGCGTTCGACGCTCTTGATGTTCACTTCGGGTTCGATGATCGGAACCAGGCCGTGCGCGGCGATGCGCTTCGCCTCGGCGAACTGCTGGCGCGCGATCGCCTTGATGCCCGCGGGATTGGCGAGGTTGACGACGCTGCGCATCTTGGTGCCGAACACGCCCTTGGCGACCGCACGCTCGCACAAAGCATCGAGCTCGGGCATCGGCTTCATCAGCTGGACACCGTCGACCTCGGCTTCCAGCCCCTTGTCGACCTTCAGGAAGGGAACGACACCGCGTTCCCAGAGCAGCGCCGAAACCGGCTTGCCGCCCGCCTCGCCGTCCATCGTGCGCTCGAACAGGATCGCGCCGATCACCTTGTCGCCGTTGAAGCAGGGCGCGGTGACGATGCGGCTGCGCATCGCGTGGATCAGGCCGAACATCTCCTCATCGTTCGCATAGGCATCTTCCTCGATGCCATAGCCCTTCAATGCCTTCGGCGTCGAACCCCCGCTCTGGTCGAGCGCGGCGATGAAACCCTGTCCCGATTTGATCTGATCGAGCATGGCGGCATTGGCGGTGGTCATAACATCTCCGGTTGGTTGCATACGTATGTTGCAGCGCGCATAGCTTTCCGGCGGGCGGGAAGCAAATGCGCAGGAAAATCAGGCCTCGAGCGCGTCCACGCCGGGCAGCGGCTTGCCTTCCATCCATTCGAGGAAAGCGCCGCCCGCGGTCGAGACGAAGGTGAAATCGCCGGCGACACCGGCATGGTTGAGCGCTGCGACCGTATCACCGCCGCCCGCGACCGAGATCAGCGAGCCCTCCCGGGTCAGCGCCGCGGCGGTCTTGGCCAGCGCGACCGTCGCGGTGTCGAAGGGCGGCGTCTCGAACGCGCCGAGCGGACCGTTCCAGACCAAAGTGCGGCAATTCTTGAGCACGTCGGCGAGCGCCTCGACCGCGGCGGGGCCGACGTCGAGGATCATCTCGTCGGCCGCGACCTCGTGGACATTGACGGTGCGCGTCGGCGGATTGGGCGCGAACTCCCTCGCGACGACGACATCATAGGGAAGATGGATCGTGCAGCCCGCGGCATCGGCGGCGTCAAAGATCGCGTTGGCGGTATCGACGAGGTCGTGCTCGCACAGCGACTTGCCGACATCGACCCCGCGCGCGGCGAGAAAGGTATTCGCCATGCCGCCGCCGATGATCAGATGATCGACCTTGCCGACGAGGTTACGCAGCACGTCGATCTTGCTCGACACCTTCGCGCCGCCGACCACCGCGGCGACCGGATGCGCCGGATTGCCGAGCGCGGCGTCGAGCGCGTTGAGCTCGGCCTCCATCGCGCGGCCCGCATAGGCGGGCAGCCGGTGCGCGATGCCCTCGGTCGAGCCGTGCGCGCGGTGCGCGGCCGAAAAGGCGTCGTTGACATAGAGATCGCCGACCTCGGCGAGCGCATCGGCGAACGCCGGGTCGTTCTTTTCCTCGCCCGCGTGAAAACGCGTATTCTCGAGCACCGCGACGTCGCCCGGCGCGAGCACCGCGACCCCGGCTTTCGCGCCCTCGCCGATGCAGTCGGGGATGAACATCACCGAATGGCCGAGCACGTCGGCGACCCCGTCGATGACGAGGCTCAGCGACTGGGTCGGGTTCTTCGCCCCCTTCGGCCGCCCGAAATGCGCGAGCAGCAGCACGATCGCACCCTTGTCCGATAGTTCGCGGATCGTCGGCAGCGCCGCGCGGATGCGCGTGTCGTCGGCGACCGCGCCGCCCGCCATCGGAACATTGAGATCGACGCGGACGAGCACCTTCTTGCCGGTGACGTCGCCGATGTCGTCGAGGGTCTTGAAGCTGCTCATCCTAACTCCGATCGCATGTGCCCCTGCGAAGGCAGGGGCCCATCTCCTATGCTCTCCTTGCCCATTATCGGCCGTTCGCGAATCGATATGGCCGATGATGGGCCCCTGCCTTCGCAGGGGCGCTAGCGAATTAAAGGAACTTCGCGATCACACTCGCGGTGTCGATCATGCGGTTCGAGAAGCCCCATTCATTGTCGTACCAGCTGAGGACACGCACCAGCTTGCCATCGATCACCGCCGTTTCGAGGCTGTCGATGGTCGAGCTTGCCGGGCAATGGTTGTAATCGATCGAGACGAGCGGCTCGTCCGAGAAGGCAAGCACGCCCTTCAGCGGGCCTTCGGCGGCGGCCTTGAGCACCGCGTTGACCTCTTCCGTGGTCGTGTCGCGCGACGGCGTGAAAGTCAGGTCCACCACCGAGACATTCGGGGTCGGGACGCGGATCGACGACCCGTCGAGCTTGCCCTTGAGTTCGGGCAGGACCAGGCCGACGGCCACGGCCGCGCCGGTCGAGGTCGGGATCATCGACATCGCGGCGGCGCGGGCGCGGCGCGGATCGCTGTGGATCTGGTCGAGGATCTTCTGGTCGTTGGTATAGGCGTGGATCGTGGTCATCAGACCGCGTTCGATCCCGATCGCCTCGTGCAGCACCTTGGCGAAGGGCGCGAGGCAGTTGGTGGTGCAGGACGCGTTCGAGATGATCAGATGATCGGCGGTGATCTGGTCGTCGTTGACGCCATAGACGACGGTCAGGTCGACTTCCTTGGCGGGCGCCGAGATCAGCACGCGCTTGGCGCCGGCGTCGAGATGCTTCTGGCCGCCGGCCTTGTTGGTGAAGAAGCCCGTGCATTCCATCACGATGTCGATGCCGTTCGCGGCGTGCGGCAGCGCGGCCGGATCGCGCTCGGCGGTCACCTGGATGCGCTTGCCGTTGATGATCAGGTCGTTGCCGTCGACCTCGACGCTGCCGTTGAACGGACCATGCACCGAGTCATGGCGGAGCAGGCGGGCATTTGCCTTGGCGTCGCCAAGGTCGTTGATCGACACCAGTTCAAGGTCATGGTCGGTACGCTCCAATATGGCGCGCGCCACATTGCGGCCGATGCGTCCGAAACCGTTGATTGCGACTTTCACTGCCATGTCGGGGAGTCCTTTCTGCGGAGGAGGCGGTCGGTCCTTAGTGGCCGAGGCGCGCCAGAATCTGGGGGGCGATGGCATCGACGGTCAGGCCGAAATGCCGGTAGAGATCGTCGATCGGCGCCGACGCGCCGAAGCTGTCGATGCCGAAGCGCAGGCCCTCGCGGCCGGTGTAGCGTTCCCAGCCGAAGGTCGTGCCCGCCTCGATCGAGACGATCAGCGCATCATCGGGCAGGATGTTGGCCTGGTAAGCGGCGTCCTGTTCGTCGAACAATTCGGTCGAGACCATCGAGACGACGTCGGCGCCCTGCCCCGCCGCCTCGAGCTTGTCGGCGATGTCGAGTGCGAGCGAGACTTCGGAGCCGGTCGCGACGAGCACCACCTTGCGCGCTGCCGCGGCATCGCGCAGACGGTAACCGCCTTTCAGGCAAAGATTTTCGGTGACGTCATGACGCAGCGGCGGCAGATTCTGGCGGGTCAGCGCAAGCAGCGACGGGCGGCTGTCCTGCGCCAGCGCGATCGCCCAGCATTCGGCGGTCTCGACCGCGTCGGCGGGGCGCATGACGAGCAGGTTCGGCATCGCGCGCAGCGATTGCAGATGCTCGATCGGCTGGTGCGTCGGGCCGTCCTCGCCGAGGCCGATGCTGTCATGCGTCATCACATAGACGACGCGCTGGCGCTGGAGCGCCGACAGGCGGATCGCGGCGCGGCAATAGTCGGTGAACACCAGGAAGGTCCCGCCATAGGGCGCGACGCCGCCGTGCAGCGCCATGCCGTTCATCGCCGCGGCCATGCCGAACTCGCGAATGCCGTAATAGACGTAGCGGCCGGAATAATCGCTTTTCGTCAGCGGCTTGGTCGACGATGTTTTGGTATTGTTGGAACCCGTCAAATCGGCGCTGCCACCGACGAGCGCGTCGATGTCGGCGGTGAGCGCGCCGAGCGCATTTTCCGACGCCTTGCGCGTCGCGACCTTCGGCGGTTCGGCGACGAGACCGTCGAGATAGGCCTTGAACGCCGCGCCCGGCACCAGATCGCCGCTCAGACGATCTTCGAAATCCTTTTTCTTTTCGTTGCTTGCGAGGCGCTCGTTCCATTCGGCATGAAGCTTCTTGCCCTTCTCCCCGAACGCTTTCCACGCCTCGGCGATGTCGGCGGGAATGACGAACGGCTCGGCGGTCCAGCCGAGCGTCGCGCGCGCCGCGGCGACCTCGTCGGCGCCGAGCGGCGAGCCGTGCGTCGCCGACGTGCCCTGCTTGTTCGGCGCGCCGAAGCCGATCAGCGTCTTGCACGCGATCAGCGACGGGCGGCCCGCGGCAAGCGCACCGTCGATCGCGCGGCGGATGTCGGCGGGGTCGTGGCCGTCGCAGCTATCGACGTGCCAGCCGGTCGCGGCATAGCGCGCACGCACATCCTCGCTCGTCGACAGATCGGTCGATCCGTCGATGGTGATCTTGTTGTCATCCCACAGCACGATCAGGCGGCGGAGCTGCAGATGCCCCGCCAGCCCGATGGCTTCGTGATTAATGCCCTCCATCAGGCAGCCGTCGCCTGCGATCACCCAGGTGCGGTGATCGACCAGATCGTCGCCATAGATCGCATTGAGGTGCCGTTCGGCGATCGCCATGCCCACCGCGGTCGCCAGCCCCTGCCCCAGCGGCCCGGTCGTCGTCTCGATGCCCGGAAGCTCGAAATTCTCGGGGTGCCCGGCACACGGGCTGTTGAGCTGGCGGAAATTGCGGATATCGTCCATCGTCGGCCGCGCATAGCCCGCAAGGTGCAGCGTCGCATAAGCGAGCATCGAGCCGTGCCCCGCCGACAGGACGAATCGGTCGCGATCGGCCCATTTCGGGTCCGAAGGGTCGAATTTCAGATAGTCGGAATACAGGACGGTGGCGACGTCGGCCATGCCCATGGGCATCCCCGGATGGCCGCTGTTCGCGGCCTGGACGGCGTCCATCGCAAGCGCGCGAATGGCGTTGGCGAGTTGACGTTCGGGCAGTGTCATTTGTCCCCCGGAAAAGGATGTGAAGATGGCCGGATTCGGTGGGGACAGCCCTTCGCGATGGTGGACGCAGGAGTCAACCGCCGCAGCGCAAAATAGCGGCTATTTCGGCGCGGAGAGGCGATTGCACCCCATGTCCGGCGCTGCTAACCCATGGACATGGAACTCGACCTCGACGAATCCAGCCTGGCCATCGGCCGCATCGAACGGGCGCTGAGCCGGATCGAGACGGCGCTCACCGAACGCGCGAATCGCCCGGCGGACGAAACGCCCCCCTCCGATTCCGGCGACCAATCCGCGCTCAAGGCCGAGGTCGCCGCGGTGATCGGCGAACTCGACCGGCTGATTTCGGAGGCGAAAAATGGCTGACGTCAAGCTGGGCATCGCGGGGCGCACCTACGACGTCCATTGCGCCGACGGCCAGGAACCGCAGCTTCTGAACCTGGCGGCCGTGGTGGACGAGAAGGTGCGCGCGATGCCGGGCGGCACCGAAGTCCGCCAATTGCTCTTCGCGGCGCTGATGCTGGCCGACGAAGCGCAGGAAGCCAAGGGCAAGGCTGCCAAGGCCGAACCACAATCCGATTCGCTCCGCGCCGCGGTGGCGCTCGCCGAAAGCCGCGAAGCGCAGGCGCGCGACGAGCTGAAAGCCGCGCGCGCTGAACTTGATGCGCTCAAAAAAGCGCCGCCCGCGTCCGCGACGAGCGTCAGTCCGTCGCACTACCGCGCGCTGCTCCAGATCGCCGACCGGATCGAGACGCTGGCGACGCGGATCGAGCAGATATCCTGAAATACTACCCGAAAATTCGGTTCAATCCTCGGATTCCGTTCGTGTCGAGCGAAGTCGAGACACCCATCGGTCTGGCACAATCCCGATAGGCGTCTCGACTTCGCTCGACGCGAACGGATAAGGGAAAAAGTCGAATCCCAAGCATACTCTTGAGCGGACGCCTCCCTCCCCCTACATAGGGGGCGGCGGGTACTGCCCGGTACGAGCTTTTGCGAAAATCCCTGAGGCGATACATCATCCTAGGGGGCTGTCCCTGCCCGGACCCTGGTCCGACGTATATGGTCCCCACCTGACGTTACTGGCGTCAGAGGATCTTCCAGCAAACGACCCACGGTGGTCCCGCCACCCGCCATCACGTTTCAGAGGAGCGGAAACGCCATGCTTTCCGACAGCCTCGCCCAGCAGAAGCAGAAACTCCGCGCGAAGCTGCGCTTCCGCCGCCGGCATTTCGCCGCCAATCTGGACGCCATGGCGCGGCTGACGGCGTTTCGCGCCCTGCCCGCGCCGCTTGCCGATCTCGTCGCGGCATCCGGTCCTGTCGCCGCTTATGCCGCCTTGGGCTCCGAACCCGACATATTGCCGATGTTAACAGAGGCAACATTGGCGCTTCCCCACCATGACGGGCGCGTCGAAACGATGGATTTCCGCCGTTGGCAGCCCGGTGACCCGCTCGTCAAAGGCCCATGGGGAACGCCGCAACCCGCCGACGACGCCGAATATCTGCGTCCCGGCCTGATCCTCTGCCCGCTCGTCGGCTTCGACCGCCATGGGGGGCGCCTCGGCCAGGGCGGTGGGCATTACGACCGCTTTTTCGCGGCTTATCCCGATATAATGCGGATCGGAATCGCCTGGTCGGTGCAGGAAGTTGACACTGTTCCCATCGAGCCGACCGATGCGCGGCTCGACGCCATTCTGACCGAACAGGAATATATCGTGACCGGAGACCGACTGTGAGCCAGCTTCCCGCCGATCCGCCGCCGAGCTGGCGCAAGCCCGCCGGTATTTTCATGATCCTGCTGCTGATCGCGCTGTGGGCGACGCTGGTCGTCGCGCTGTCGCCGTGGATCGGCACCTGGCCGGTCCTGATCCAGGCCATCTTCTACCTCGTCGCGGGCATCATCTGGGTGCTGCCGCTGAAGCCGCTGCTGCGCTGGATGGAACTGGGACGGTGGCGCGGCTGAAGCGCCGCGCCGACCCCGTCGAACTCTGGTTTGGATGGTCCCAAGCTGCGGTGGCCATTTCGCCCGAAAGGGCAGGAAATGGCGCGAGTGACGGGGCTCGAACCCGCGACCTCCGGCGTGACAGGCCGGCACTCTAACCAACTGAGCTACACCCGCGTGTGCTTGGGAGCAGCGCCAATATGCGCCGCGCTCCGGCCTGTCAACCGTCGCTATCGCCCTTTGTGCGATTTAATCGCTCGCGCATCTCATCGGTCGTCGTCAGCGTGCCGCGCTCGAACAGGAAACCCGCAAGATCCGGGGTTCCGGTCGAGTGGAGGACGGTCTGGAGGATCAGCAGAAGCGGCACCGCGAGCAGCGCCCCCGGCGTCCCCCACACCCATCCCCAAAAGCTCAGCGACACGAGAATCAGCAGCGGATTGATCGTCAGCCGCCGCCCGAGCACCAGCGGTGTGACGAGATTCGCCTCGACCAGATGCACGCCGATGAAGATCAGCGCGGGCAGCAGCGCGAATCCCACCGCGTCGAACGTCATCAGCCCGCCGAGCCCGAGCAGCACCGCGGCGACGATCGGCCCCAGATAGGGCACGAAATTGCACAGGGACACGATCCCGCCCCACATGAAGGGCGACGGCATTCCGAGCGCCCAGAGCAGCAGCGAGACGATGAGCCCCAGGATCGCGTTGATCATCGTGATCGTCGCCAGATAGTCGGCGGTCGCGTCGACGACATTCTGGATCACCCGCGCGGTCTGCATCGCCCCGTCGAAGCTGCCGCGACGGCGGATCGTCCCGCGCCGGAGCCGCGTCCAGCCGGCGAGGAAGAAGAAGATGACGAGCACCGCGAAGAAAAGCTGGATCGCCGCCGCCGGCGCCGCCGAAATAAAATAATCGACCACCGATGACGGCGCCTGCGCCGCGACCGCCTGTGCCGTCGCTTCGGTCCCGCTTGCCACGGACATCAAGGTTCTATCCACAAACCGCTGAAAACTTGCATAAAAATCGATAAGCGGAGCCAGATTGCTCTGGATACGCGGAATCGATTCGGGAATCCGCGCGAACCAGCCGGTCGCGGGCACGACGATGATCGCCAGCGCCGCATTGACCAGCATCAGGAACGCCGCGAGCGACAGGAAAGCCGCCAGCCCCGACGGCACGCCGCGCCGCTCGAGCCATTCGAGCAGCGGCACCAGCGCGATCGAGATGACGATCGCCGCGGTCAGCGGCAAAAAGAACTCCGCTCCCGCCTGCAAGGCAAAGGGCAAAGCAAGGCAGAAGGCCGCGCCGACGATCAGCGCCAGCGCCGCGAGCAGCCGGTCGCGGCGAAAATCGTCGATTTCGATCTGATGCAGGGGACCGGAGCGCGCCGGTCGCGTGTCCTTCTTCCCCCTGTCCTCGGCCACGACGTCTATCTCCCGCTCAACCGCTTCTTCCTACGCGAGCTTTGTTCGCCGCGCCAGCCACGCCGGATTCGCCGGCCTGCTTGCCGCTTTGTCCCGATACGGGTCAAAATCCCATTTTCTATCGGTATTTTAACCAGAAATTTTTCTTTTTCCGCGATGGCGAATTCCAAGGACCAGCTTTGGAGTCAAAATCATGGTGAAAGCGCCTGTGGGGGGCGCGAAGCATCATCCGCTTCTTCTTCCCTCCCGTTCAATCCTCGCGCTCGTCGCGACATGCGTCGTGCCCACCGCGGCCCACGCCGCGGGCACGCTCGCCGGCACGACGATCAGCAACACCGCGAGCGCCAGCTTCGATAATGGCGGCGGCACGCAGACGATCGATTCGAACCGCGTCGACCTGAAAATCGACGAACTGCTCGACGTCACCGTCGCCGGCAACGCCACCGACGTGCCGACGACGCCGGGGGCGACGAATCAGGTTCTGACCTATCGCGTCACCAACACCGGCAACGGCCCCGAGGCCTTCGCGCTCACCACCATCGCCAACGTCGGCGGCGACAATTACGATCCCGCCGTCACGCAGATCTTCATCGACGCCAACGGCAACGGCACCTGGGACCCGACCGATACGCTGTATGTGGCGGGGTCGGAAACGCCGCTTCAGCCCGACACCGCGATGACCGTGTTCGTGCTCGCGACGACCCCGGCGTCGGCCGCCGACGGCAATCGCGGGATCGTCACGCTTGTCGCTGCGGCAAAAACCGGCACCGGCGCACCCGGCACGAGTTTCGCGGGTAAGGGCGAAGGCGGCGGCGATGCGATCGCCGGCGCGACCGGCGCCGACGGACAGGACAATGGCGCCTATAAGGTGTCGGCGGCGACCGTGACGCTCGTCAAATCGGCCGTGGTCGTCGATCCGTTCGGCGGCAGCGAACCCGTTCCGGGCGCCACCATCACCTATACGATCACCGCGACCATCGCCGGATCGGGGTCGGTGAACGGCCTTGCGATCACCGACAATGTGCCCGCCGACACCGCCTATGTCGTCAATTCGATCAAGCTCGGCGCCACCGCGCTGACCGACGCGGCCGATGCCGATGCGGGCGATTACGACGGCACGCGAATCCGCGTCCAGCTCGGCACCGTCGCGGGCGGCCAGACCCGCGCCGTCAGCTTCAAGACCAAGATCAAATGATGGAGATGCGTATGCGTATCGCTCTTATTCTTCTGTCGGCCGCTCTGGCGCCTGCTCCGGCGCTTGCGGCAAACCAGGTCGCGCTCGACAACAGCGTGTTCGTCGAACGGGTGACCACCGACGCCAGCGGCAAGCAGCGGGTACTGCTCGAGGAACCGAAGATCGTCGTTCCCGGCGATCGGCTGGTCTTCGTGCTCAACTATCGCAACGCGGGCGCGCAGGCCGCCGACAGGTTCGTGGTCACCAACCCGATGCCGCCGGCGGTTCGCTTCGCCGATGCGGGCGACACGCGGCCGATCGTCTCGGTCGATGGCGGCCAGAGCTGGGGCACGCTCGACACGCTGACCGTTCCGCTCGCCGACGGCACCCGCCGCCCGGCGCAGCCCGCCGACGTCACGCACATCCGCTGGGCGTTCCAGAAGCCGATCCCGGCGGGGGGCGCGGGGAAGCTCATGTTCAGGGGAATCGTCAAATAACGGCGTGATCAAAACCGCTTAACGGTTGCCGGCGGTGGGGAATTTGGCAGCCAATCAAGCCTGGGGATTCAGCTATGACCAGCAAGCTGACTTACTGGGGGACCATCGGTGTGGCAGCGGCGTCCGTCGCTGCCGCCAGCCCCGCCTATGCGGGCGGAACGACCGCAGGAACCTCGATCACCAATACCGCCACCGTCGACTATAAGGTCGGCGGCGTTTCGCAAGGTCAGGAGAGCGCGTCGAACAGTTTCACGGTCGACCGCAAGATCAACCTGCTCGTCGAAGAGGTGGGGACCGTCACGACCAACGTCGTGCCGGGACAGAGCAATGCCGTCACGACCTTCCAGCTCACCAACAGCTCGAACGAAGTGCTCGACTTTGCGCTGGCGGCGACGCAGATCACCGGCGGCACCGCCTCGCACGGCGGGACCGACACGTTCGATGCGGCCAATATCCGTATCTATCGCGACAATACGTCAAGCGGCACGGTCGGTGACTGGGACGCGGGCGACACGCTCGTCACCTATATCGACGAGCTCGCGGTCGACACGCCGATCCGCCTGTTCGTCATCGCCGACATTCCGGCGGGCCTCGCCAACAATGCCGTCGCCGGGGTGACGCTGCGCGCCACGGCGCGCGAAGGCGGCACGGCGGGCACGCAGGGCCTGGCGATCACCCAGACGACCGGCGCGAACACCGCGGGCAAGGATACCGTCTTTGCCGACATCGCGGGGGTTGCGGGCGATACGGCGCGCGACGGCTCGCACAGCGACAACGACGACTATACCGTCCAGACGGCGACGCTCGCGGTCACCAAGACCAGCCGCGTCATCTCGGACCCGTTCAACCTGACGAGCAATCCGAAGCTGATTCCGGGCGCCGTCGTCGAATATTGCATCGCGGTCGCCAACAGCGGCAGCGCCGACGCGACCTCGGTGGTCATCAACGACCCGGTTCCGGGCCAGTTGACCTTCGTCACCAGCTCGATCCTGCTCAATGGCACGGTCACCGGCGGCACCTGCAACGCCAATGGCGTCGCGGGCGGCAGCTATACGAACCCGAACGTGTCGGGGACGATCGCGACCGTCGCGGCGGGCGACACGCGCACGCTCGTATTTCGGGCCACGGTCAACTGACCGGACGGAATGACGGGGCAGCGGGAACAGGCAAATCGCCTGTTTCCTGCTGCTCTTTCGGGACCAGCGATGCCATTCCGCCAAACCTGTATGTCCTTCGTGGCCGCTCTGGCCGCGGCAGTCCTGCTGCCCGCGGCCCCCGCGCACGCGCAGGTGATTTCCAATACCGCATCGGCCCAGTGGTCGGATAACGGCCAGCCCGGCCAGATATTGTCGAACCGCGTCGATGTGACCGTCCGCGCGCGCCCGCCCGAACAGCCGGTGATCACGACCTATCGCCTCGTCGCCAGCGGCGGCGACAAGACCGCTCCCCTCGTTCCGACCCGCTGCGCCGCCGCCAATCCGGGCGCGCGCACCGCCGCGGGCAGCCTGATCCAGCTCGCCGGCGCCTATGCCGGCCTTGCGACCGCCCCGGCCTCGCTCCAGAGCAGCGATGCGTTTCGCGCCGGCGAAATGCTGGTGGTCGGCGTCACCCTCGCCTCGGCGAACGTCGATCCGAATGCGATCGACACGCTGCCGGTGGCGCTCGATCTCGCGAACGGCGACAGCGAGCGCATCATCCTCACCGAAACCACCGCGAACAGCGGCGAGTTCGTGGGCTTCATCAACACGGTCGGGGTTCCGCCCGCCGTCGTCGCGGGCGATTGCCGCCTGTCGGTCGATCCGGGGTCGCCGATCCAGCTCCGCGTCACCGACCAGGCCAACGCCAGCCTCGTCGCGACGGCGACGATCGACTTCCTCGTCGATCCGTTCGGCATGGTGTTCGACAGCGGCGACGGCTCGGCGGTTCCGGGCAGCCGCGTGACGCTGATCGACAATGCGACCGGCCAGCCCGCGCAGGTGTTCGGCGACGACGGCGCCTCTGCCTATCCCGCGACGCTCGTCACCGGGCAGGATGTCACCGACGCGAGCGGGCGGGTCTACAGCTTCCCGGCAGGCGATTATCGCTTCCCCTTCGTCGCGCCCGGCTCTTACCGCCTGATCGTCGAGCCGCCCACGCCGTACAGCGCGCCGTCGAAATCGAGCGCCGCCGATCTCACGGGCCTGCGCCGCCCCGACGACGGCCAGCCCTTCACCATCACCGACGCGAGCTACGGCCGCGTCTTCACGCTGAACAGCCCCGCGCCGGTGCGCGTCGACATTCCGGTCGACCAGCCCGGCCTGCCGCTCGTCCTGCGCAAGACCACCTCCACGCAGACCGCGGTTCCGGGCGACGTCGTGCAATATCGAATCGAAGTCGCGAACCGCGACGCCCGCCGCTCGACCGGTGGGGTGACGATCCGCGACACGCTACCCGCCGGAATGCGCCTGCGCGCCGACACGCTGCGCGTGAATGGCGCGCGCATCGCTGCGACCGTGAACGCGAACGGCCGCGATTTCACCGTCGCCCTGCCCCCGATCGCGCCCGCAGGCAGCGCGCTGCTCACCTATGTCGCCGAAGTCACCGTTTCGGCCCAGCCCGGCAGCGCGCTCAACCGCGCCTCGGCCGCCGACAATCGCGGAACCGAAAGCAATGTCGCGGAGGCGACGATCGCGATCAGGCGCGACCAACTCGGCGACCGCATGACGATCATCGGCCGCATTACCGACGGCGGCTGCGCCGTGAACCCCGGCAAGGCGCCCGGCATCGCGGGCGTCCGCGTGATGCTGCAGGACGGCAGCTACACCGTCACCGACGAGGGCGGCCGCTATCATTTCGAGGGCGTCCGCCCCGGCCTCCATGTCGTGCAGATCGATCCCTCGACGCTGCCGCTCGACCGCGAGGCGGTGGATTGCGCGCGCTCGACCGCGAGCGCGGGCAGCGCGATCTCGCGCTTCGTCGAGGGGCGCGGCGGGTCGCTGAAGCTCGCCGATTTCCGTGCCGCCGCCGCCGCGCCGCGCGTCGCGCCGGACAGCGTCAAATTCGTCGCACCCAAGCCAATGAGCGATCCCGGCGCCGCGGGTGCGCATCGCGACTGGCTTACGGGCCAGGCGCCGGGAATCGGCTGGCTGTTCCCCGACATCGACCATAATCCGCGCACCAAGGCGATCCGCGTCGCGATCAAGCACGCGCTGGGCCAGAAGGTCGCGCTGACGATCAACGGCAAGCCCGTCGACGCGCTGGCCTTCGAAGGCGTGAGCAAGTCGGCCGACGGCCTGATCGCGGTCAGCCTGTGGCGCGGGATCGAGATTCGCGAGGGCGACAACCGCCTTTCCGCGACGGTGACCGACGCCAATGGCGCGGTCGTCGAGACGCTCGAACGCAGCGTCCATTATGCGATCACCCCGATGCGCGCGACGCTGCTCCGCGAAAAATCGGTGCTGGTCGCCGACGGCGTCACGCGCCCGGTGATCGCGGTGCGGCTGACCGATCGCGACGGCAAGCCGATCCGATCGGGCCTGACCGGCGATTTCAGCGTCCCCGCCCCCTATTATCCCGCCGTCGAGGCCGACGCGCAGCAGGCGCGCCAGCTTTCGGGCCTCGAACGCGCGCAGCCGGTGTGGCGCATCGATGGCGACGACGGCATCGCCTATATCGAGCTCGAACCGACGACCGCGTCGGGCACGCTGACGATGGATTTCGCCTTCCGCGACGACAAGGTCGAGCGCAAGCAGACGATCGAGACCTGGCTCGATCCGGGCGACCGCCCGTGGACCGTCGTCGGTTTCGCCGCGGGCACGATCGGCTACAATACGCTCGACGACCGCATGGAGCCTGTTGCCGAGACGCTGGGCGACCTCAATGCCGACGCGCGCCTCGCGCTCTATGCCAAGGGTCGCATCCAGGGCAAATGGCTGATGACGCTGGCCTATGACAGCGACAAGGACCAGGACGACGCGCGCTTCGGCGGCGTGATCGACCCGCGCGCCTATTACACCATCTATGCCGACCGGGGCGAGACGCGCTATGACGCCGCGTCGGTGCGCAAGCTCTATCTCCGCCTCGAACGCCCGCAATTCTATGCGATGTTCGGCGATATCGAGACCGGGATTTCGGAACCGCAACTTGCCCGCTACCAGCGCGCGCTCAACGGCGGTAAGGCCGAATATCGCGGCCGCAACCTCGCCGCGACCGCCTTCGCCGCCGACACCCCCTACCGCTTCCGCCGCGACGAGATTCAGGGTAACGGCCTGACCGGCCCCTATCAACTCGGCGCACGCGACATCTTGCCGAACAGCGAGCGCATCGTCATCGAGACGCGCGACCGGCTGCACAGCGAGCGGATCGTGAACAGCGTCACGCTGACCCGCAACATCGATTACGACATCGACTATCTCGCGGGCACGCTGCGCTTCCGCGCGCCGGTGCTCAGCCGTTCCTCGGCGCTCGACCCACAGTTCATCGTCGCCGAATATGAGGTCGACGGGGTCGGCGAGCGCGTCCTCAACGCGGGCGGCCGCGTCAGCTATCGGTCGACCGACGAAAAACTGCGCGTCGGCGCAACGATGATCCACGACGAGGACAACAGCACCAAAACGAACCTCGGCGGCGTCGATGCGCGCTATCGCCCCAACGTCGATACCGAGCTGCGCGCCGAATATGCGGTGAGCGACGCCAAGGCGAAGAACGGCGGCGCGACGGCGGTGGGAACCGCCAAGGCGTGGCTGATCGAAGCCGAGCATCACAGCCGCAGCATGGACGTCCTCGCCTATGTCCGCGAGCGAGAAGCGGGTTTCGGCACAGGTCAATTGAACAGCGGCGAGGACGGCACGCGCAAATTCGGCTTCGATGCCCGCGTCAAGGCCAGCCGCAGCCTGTCGCTGACGGGCAGCGCGTGGCAGGAGGATTATCTGAACGCCGACGCCCGCCGCCGCGCCGCGAAAGCGCTGGTCGAGTATGACAATGGCACCACCGTGATGCGCGCGGGCCTGACCCATGCCGACGACCGGCTCTCCGACGGATCGCGCAACACGTCCGACATCGTCCAGTTCGGCGCGACGCAGCGATTGTTCGACAAGAAGCTCGAACTCGACGCGCAGACCGAATTCGCGCTCGGCAGCGGCGACGCCAGCGTCGATTTCCCGGCCCGTCACCGCATCGGCGCGCGCTATGCGGTGACGCGCGACGTCAATCTGGTCGGCAGCTACGAAATCGCTGACGGCGACACGGTCCAGGCGCGCGCCGCCCGCCTCGGCTTCGACCTCACGCCCTGGGCCGGGGCGCGACTGCTCGCGACCGCGAACCAACAGGAGATCGGCGAATATGGCCCGCGCAGCTTCGCGGCCTACGGCCTGTCGCAGTCGCTCAAGCTCGGCGAGCGCTGGTCGGTCGATCTGTCGGTCGACGGCAACCGCACCCTCGGCGGCATTCGCGCCAAGGACGTGCTCAACGTCGATCAACCCGTCGCCTCGGGCGGCTTCCTCGGCGACAATGGCACGCTGACCGAGGATTTCCTCGCGATCAGCGCCGGCGCGACCTATCGCACCCCGCGCTGGACGCTCACCGGTCGCGCCGAATATCGCGACGGCGAACTCGCCAACCGCACCGGCCTGACGCTCGGCGCCCTGCGCCAGCTTGGCGAAGGACGGGCGCTCGGCGCGCTCTTCACCTATGCGAAGGCAAGCGGCAGCGGCACCACGCCCACGACCGAAGTCATCAGCTTCGAGGCAAGTTGGGCGCACCGCCCAGCCGATTCGCAGCTGTCGTGGCTCAACAAGAGCGAGTTCCGCTCGGACAAGGTGCGCGGTGCGGTCGCGGGTCAGGTCGGGCCGATCGGCGGTGCCGCGCTGACGATCAACGGCGACGCGACGAGCCGCCGCCTGCTCAACAGCCTGTCAGTGAACTGGACCCCGCTCAAAGGACGCGGGGCCGAGTGGACCGAGCGCGCCGAACTCGGCTTCTTCTGGGGCACCCGCTACAGCTTCGACCGCTTCGGCGAGGATGATGTGAGGGGCTGGTCGAACCTCCTCGGCGCCGATTTCCGCTTCAACCTCGGCGAGCATATCGATGTCGGCGCCTCGGGCACCGCGCGCATCGGCACCGGCGGCGACACCATCGCCTGGGCCGCGGGGCCGACGCTGACGCTGGCGCCGATGAAGAACGCCAACGTGACTTTGGGCTATAATTTCGCGGGCTTCCACGACCGCGATTTCGAGGACTCGCGCTTCTCGCGCGCGGGCGCCTATGTGACGTTCCGGCTGAAGTTCGACCAGACGAGTTTTGCGGGGTTGGGCTTGTAAGCGCTCTACTCTTCGTCACCCCGGACTTGATCCGGGGTCCCGCTCAGCAGCAGCGTAAAGCGGGATGCCGGATCAAGTCCGGCATGACGAAATTGGGGACGGATGCTAATCCGCGAACAGCAGCACCGGCGTCTCGATCAGTTTCTTGAGCGCCTGAACATAGCTCGCGGCATCCCAGCCATCGACGACGCGATGGTCGCAACTGATCGACAGGTTCATCAGCTTCGCGCGACGGATATCGTCGCCGTCGAAGACCGGCCGCTCGACGATCTTGTTCGGCCCGATGATCGCGACCTCGGGACGGTTGATCGCCGGCGTCGTCGCGATGCCGCCGAGCGGGCCCAGCGACGTCACCGTCAGCGTGCCGCCGGTCAGTTCCTCGACCTTGGCCTTGCCGGTGCGCGCCGCTTCCGCGAGGCGCGTGATTTCCGACGCAAGCTGCCAGACATTCTTGTCCTGCGCATCGCGGATCACCGGGACCATCAGCCCCGCATCGGTCTGCGTCGCCATGCCGAGATGCACCGCGCCATGGCGCGTCACCACGCCGCCCTCGTCGTCGTAGCGCGCGTTGATCATCGGAAACTGCGGGATCGTGCGGCAGATCGCGACGATCAGGAAGGGCAGCATCGTCAGCTTGGGGCGCCCGCCACGATTGGCGTTGAGGTCGGCGCGCATCGCTTCCAGCGCGGTGACGTCCATTTCCTCGACATAGGTGAAATGCGGGATCGCGCGCTTCGACGCCGCCATATTCTCGGCGATCTTGCGGCGCATCCCGATGACCTTGACCGGCTCGTCGGCGCGCGCCCGGCTCGCGCCGGGGGCATGATAGCCCTGCCCGGCGCCGTAGCGCAGGAAAGCGTCGAGGTCGGCATGGCGAATGCGGTCGCCCTCGGCCTGAACCTGCGCCAGATCGACACCGAGATCGCGCGCGCGTGCGCGGACGGCGGGGGAAGCGAGGACCGCCTTATCCCCCCTCCCGCTTGCGGGAGGGGTCGGGGGGGGGCTTGTTTCGGCAGCAGCCGGGGGAGCAGGCTCGACACGCCCTCCCCCGCCCCCTCCCGCTTGCGGGAGGGGAGCTTCTTCCGCCACCGAAACCTCTTCCGCGGCGACCTCTTCCTCGACGTCTTCCTCGGCGGGCGCTTCTGCTCCTTCACCGTCGGTCTCGATCACCGCCAGCGTCGATCCGATCGCAACCATGTCGCCGACCTCGCCCGCCAGTTCGACGACGGTCCCCGACACCGGCGATTCCATTTCGACGGTCGCCTTGTCGGTCATCATGTCGGCCAGCTGCGAATCTTCCTCGATCCGGTCGCCGACCTTGACGTGCCACGCGACGATTTCGGCCTCGGCAATGCCTTCGCCGATGTCGGGCAGACGGAATGAATAGCGGGCCATGGCGTCAGTCCTTCAAGATCTTGGTCAGCGCGGTCGCGATGCGGATCGGGCCGGGGAAATAGGCCCATTCGAGGCTGTGCGGATAGGGCGTGTCGAAACCGGTCACGCGCTCGACCGGCGCCTCCAGATGATAGAAACAGCGTTCCTGCACCAATGCCGCGAGTTCGGCGCCGAAGCCCGAGGTGCGCGTCGCTTCGTGGATGATCAGGCAGCGCCCGGTCTTCTTCACCGACGCCTCGATCGCTTCGATGTCGAGCGGCAGCAGCGTGCGCAGGTCGAGGATTTCGGCGTCGACGCCCATTTCCTCGATGATCGTCTTCGCAACATGGACCATCGTGCCGTAAGCGAGCACCGTCACCGCCTCGCCCTCGCGGACCGTCGCCGCCTTGCCGAGGTCGATGCGGTAATAGCCCTCGGGCACCGCGCTCGCGTCATGCTTCGACCATGGCTCGACCGGGCGGTCGTAATAGCCGCTGAACGGGCCGTTATAGATGCGCTTGGGCTCGAGGAAGACGACGGGGTCGTTGTCCTCGATCGCCGCGATCAGCAGCCCCTTGGCGTCATAGGGGTTCGACGGGATCACCGTCTTGACGCCGCAGATATGCGTCATGATGCTTTCGGGCGACTGGCTGTGCGTCTGGCCGCCGAAAATGCCGCCGCCGAACGGCGTGCGCACCGTCATCGGACAGATAAAGTCATTCGCCGAACGGTAGCGCAGCCGCGCCGCCTCCGAAACGAGCTGGTCGAGCCCCGGATAGATATAGTCGGCGAACTGGATTTCGGGGACCGGACGCAGGCCATAGGCGCCCATGCCGACCGCGACGCCGATGATGCCGCATTCGTTGATCGGCGTGTCGAACACCCGCGTCTTGCCGTGCTTTTTCTGGAGGCCCGCGGTGGCGCGGAACACGCCGCCGAAAAAGCCGACGTCCTCGCCCATCACGACGGTGGCGGGGTCGCGTTCGAGCATGATGTCCATGGCGCTGTTGATCGCCTCAATCATGTTCATGGTTTTCGTATCGCCGCTCATCATTCGGGCTTCCAGTTGGGGCCGAACTTGGCCTCTTGCTCGGCGAGCATCTGGGAGCATTGCTCCTTGAGGTGCCACGGCATCTCCTCGAACACGTCCTGGAACATCGTCTCGAACGGCTGATGCATACCGTGACCCAGAATGCCGAGCTTTTCCGCCTGCTTCTGGGTCGCCTTTACCAGATCGTCGAGTTCCTTCGCCTGCGCCGCATGGCGCTCTGCGTCCCATTCGCCGAGCCGTTCGAGATGCTGCGCCAGCCGCGCGATCGGGTCGCCGAACGGCCAGGCGCTCGCTTCCTGCGCGGCGCGATAGGCGCTCGGATCGTCCGAGGTGCTGTGCCCCTCGGCGCGATAGGTGAAATGCTCGATCAGCGTCGGGCCATTGTTGGTCCGCGCGCGGTCGGCCGCCCACTGGGTCGCGGCATAGACCGCAAGCGGGTCGTTGCCGTCGACGCGCAGCCCGGCGATGCCATAGCCCACCGCGCGCGCGGCGAAGGTCGTCCGTTCCCCGCCGGCAAAGCCTGAAAAGCTCGAAATCGCCCACTGGTTGTTGACGACGTTGAAGATGACCGGCGCATTATAGACGGTCGCAAAGGTCAGGGCCGAATGGAAGTCGCCCTCGGCCGACGATCCCTCGCCGCACCATGTCGTCGCGATACGGTTGTCGCCCTTCGACGCCGAGGCCATCGCCCAACCGACCGCCTGCGGATATTGCGTCGCGAGATTGCCCGACACGCTGAAAAAACCATGCTCGGGCGCCGAATACATGATCGGCAACTGGCGGCCGAGCAGGTGGTCGCCGCGATTCGAATAAATCTGGTTCATCATCTGGATCAGCGGATAATCGCGTGTGATCAGAACGCCTTGCTGACGATAGCTGGGAAACACCATGTCGGTGCGGTCGATCGCCATCGTCGATGCGACCGAGGTCGCCTCCTCGCCGGTGCACTTCATATAGAAGCTGGTCTTGCCCTGCCGCTGCGCGCGGAACATGCGATCGTCGAAGGCGCGGACGAGCATCATGGTGCGCAGCATCGTGCGCAGCCGGTCGGGCGACAGCTTCGGGTCCCACGGCCCCTTGGCCGCGCCGTCGAAATCGAGCACGCGGACGAGGCCATAGCAAAGCTCGCGCATCGCATCGGGCCTGGTCGCTTCGCCCGGACGCGGGGTCGCGTCGACGGCGGGAATCGCGATATCGCCGAAGTCGGGGGTGTCGCCGGGGCGGTAGCGCGGCTCGGGAATATGGAGCGACAGCGGCGGCAGATTGCTCGCCGAACGCCCCGGATCCGCCTTGGGCGATTCGGGCATATCTTCTTCCCTTCGGGGCGCGAATCAGCGCCTAGTTATATTTCGTGGTGGCGACATATTATTTCAGTCGCCATGGAAATGCAACGCCGGTGGTCAGACTGCGACGGGCGCGGAAATATGGGATTGCGGCGCATAGGCTTCGACCGCGAAGTCATCGAACCGGTAGTCGAAAATGCTCGAAGGACGGCGGAGGATGCGCAGCTTCGGCGCGCCCTCGGGAACCCGCCGCAACTGCTCTTCGACCAGTTCGGCATGGTTGAGATAAAGGTGCACGTCGCCGCCGGTCCACACGACCTCGTGCGCGTGAAGATCGCATTGCTGCGCGATCATCCGCGTCAGCAGCGCCGCCTCGAAGATGTTGAAGGCAAAGCCGAGCCCGAGGTCGCACGAGCGCTGGAAGAGCAAGCACGACAGCCCGCCGTCGCTGCGGACGTGGAATTGATAGGTCATGTGGCACGGCGGCAGCGCCATCCGGTCCAGATCGGCGACGTTCCAGCCGGTGAAGATATGGCGGCGCGAGCCCGGATTGGTCCTGAGCGACTCGATCAGCGCCGCGATCTGGTTGTGCCCCTGCGCGGCGCGCCGGAAGAGTCCTTCGCCCGCCGGCTCGTAGCGCGGCCAGTTCACCCATTGATGGCCGTAGACGGGACCGAGATCGCCCCACCGTGCCGCGAAGGCCTCGTCCGCGACAATCCGCGCCTCGAAATCGGCTGCGCTGATCGCCTCGCCGGTCGTGCGGCGATAGGCATCGAGCGGCCAGTCGGTCCAGATCTTCACCCCCTGCGCCACCAGCGGGCGGATATTGGTGTCGCCGGTCAGGAACCAGAGCAGTTCGCGCAGCGCGGTCTTCCAATAGACGCGTTTGGTCGTCAGCAGCGGGATCGCGTCGTCCTTCAGCGCGAATCGCATCGTCTCGCCGAACAGCGAGCGCGTGCCGACTCCGGTGCGGTCGACGCGCGCGTCGCCTTCGGTCCAGATGCGCCGCATCAGGTCGAGATATTGCAGCTCATAATGGATGGAATCGGACAAAAGACGCTCCTCGCTGTCGCCCTCTTTGCTAGGCCCCGCGCCGCGGCTCGACAAGGGGGTCGGCGGCCGCGCCCGGCAATCCTCCGATACGGCCCAATCGCCGCTTGGGCGACGGCAGCGGCCGTCGCATGAACCGCCGGATGATCCTGCGCGAACCCATTGACAGGCCGCCGCGTGCCGCGATGGCCGCCGGCTTCATATCCCGCGACGCCGAGGACACGGTCGCGCGCCACCTGCTGCGTCCCATGCTGTTCGCCGACCGCGAGATCGTGCTGATCGCGGGCTTCGACGCCTATGGCCGTCTCGCCGGGTTCGAAAGCGCCGCGGGCGATGCGACCGGACGCTGCGTCATCACACCCGCCTGCTGGAACCGCCTTCTCGGCCGGCGCGTCGCGACGGTGCTGATGGCGCACAACCACCCGTCCGGTATCGCGCGGCCCAGCGATGCCGACCTGCGCTGCACGCAGGAAGCCGGGCAGTTCCTGCGGTTGATCGGCATCGACCTGTCGGATCATCTGATCTTCGTCGAGAACGGACATTTCAGCTTCCGCTGCGCCGGGCTGATCTAGGGGGATATATTCGACAATGGTTGTCGAGCGAACTCCGTCATCCCGGCGAAGGCCGGGATCTCGCCGGTGCGTTATAGCGATAGGGTGAGATCCCGGCCTCCGCCGGGATGACGAATGTGGTTGGGCAACGGCCCCTCCTCACCCCGAAGCCGCCACTTCAACATGCATCGATCGGCCCGACGCCGTCACCGGCACACAATCATCGCACCCATGCCGATTGGCGCTTGATGTTCGCAAATTGCGCGTCTAGAGGACCGCCCTGCCTTCGCGCCGGTCCGCCGGCGCAAAGATCGGTCGGGGAGTAGCTCAGCCTGGTAGAGCACTGTCTTCGGGAGGCAGGGGCCGGAGGTTCGAATCCTCTCTCCCCGACCAATATTCCCTGCGCTGGATCGACAACCCGAATGGCCCATCGGTGCGCCGCGACCGGCGCGCCGCCAGATCGGTATCTTTTGTAATCAACGACCCCTTGTAACTCGGCGCGACAATGCATAGATTGTCGTTACGCCACCGTGGTTTTCCCCCTTTCCATCGTGGCGAGTGCCCCGTCGCAAGACGCGGGTGCGTCCTCCCTGGACCCTGGCCACCTCGTACTTCGGTACGAGGTGGTTTTTTATTCGGCAGCCAGCGGCAGGACATCGCCCGCGGGACATATCCGTCCCGCCCTTTCGACGAGCCCGGAAAACCAGTCGCGAAGCGCCGCCACGCGTTCGGGGTCGGGCGTGCGATCGGCGTGAAGATAGAGGCTGCGGTCGATCTCGATCTGCACCGCCCGAATCGCATCCGCCGGCTTGCCATGCGTCCGCACGATATGTCCGCCGGCATAAGGCTGGTTGCGCGAGACGGGAACGCCGAGGCCCTCGGCTTCGTCGACGATCAATTCGATCAACGCCTCATCCGCGGTTCCGCCGAAACGATCGCCGACGACGATTCCCGCGCCGTGGCCCGGCTGCCCGCGCGGGATCGGTGGCATACTGTGCAGATCGATCAGGGTCGCCCGGCCAAACCGGGTTTTGGCAACCGCCAGTTCGGCGGCAAGCGCGCGATGGAACGGCCGGTGCAGCGCGTCGAGCCGCCAGTCGAACTGCGGCCCGTCGATCGGGCGCCTCCACAGCGATCCGCAATCGGCAAGGCGCGTCGGCACGACCCCGAGTCCGGCGCGCTCCTTGCGCCCCGGCGCCGAAAAGCGGGGGCGAAGCGGGGGCGCGACTTCGCCCGGCGCCATCTGCCCTTCGCCGCGATTGCAATCGGCGACGGCCCGCGCCCACATCGCCTGCACCAGCGTCGCGCCCGCCTTGACCGCATGGGCAGCAATCAGGTCGCACCAGCCATCCTCAAGCCGTTCGAGCACCGATCGATCGACCCGCGCCGCGGCCAGTATCGCGGGCGGATAGATGCGTCCCGCGTGCGAGACCGACACGACGACCGGGCCGGGCTCCGCCGGCCGGTCGATGGCGATGGCGGCGGACGGAGTGTGAAGCGACATCGACGAGGCGTGCCAAAAATCGACAGAAGAATCCAGTGCGACGGGATTTGTTAAAGGTCTCGCGCTATCACAGGGACGAGCTAAACAGGGGGAGCGCGGACCAGACTCGCGCGCCGCCCGACCAGGGAACAGATTGCCAGATGATTCGCATATTGCTCGCAGAAGATGATGATGTGATGCGCGAATATCTGGCGCGTGCGCTGACCGGTGCCGGCTATCATGTGACGGCGGTCGATCGCGGCACCGCGGCGGTCCCCTATATCGATTCGGGCACCTTCGACCTGCTGCTATCCGACATCGTCATGCCCGAGATGGACGGGATCGAACTCGCGCAGCATACCGCCAAGGCGGCTCCGCAAACGCAGGTGATGTTCATCACCGGCTTCGCCGCCGTGTCGCTCCGCGCCGAGGAAAATGTGCCGCAGGCGAAGCTGCTGTCGAAGCCCTTTCACCTCAAGGATCTGGTGCGCGAGGTCGACAATCTCTTCGGCCGCGCCGATCGGTCGAGCCAGCCCTGACGTTTGATCCGTGGAAGCGGCACCGGCCCGCTCCCCCACCCGGCCTCCCCAGGTTGCTATCGTTGGGGAGGCCGGGTGGAGGAACGGGCCGGTGCCGCAATTCCGCGCAGCGGAATCCAACTCTAACGAAAGGCTTGCCAAGCGGCGCGGAGGCCTTTAGGGGGCGCGTCACCCCAAGGGATGGGCGTGTAGCTCAGTGGTAGAGCACTGTGTTGACATCGCAGGGGTCGCAAGTTCACTCCTTGCCACGCCCACCATTCAAAACGCCGCCACCCTCACGGGCTGGCGGCGTTTTTGCGTTCTGTATCTTTGCCGTGCCCCTGCGAAGGCAGGGGCCCATCTCCTATGCTATCGTTTTCCAGAGCCGTTTTCTGGATTTCGCGACGGCAGGAGATGGACCCCTGCCTTCGCAGGGGCACGGAAGGGACTCCTACACCATCCCTTTCGCCAGGTCGCCGCGCGAGGCGTCGCCGATCTGGCTGCCGCCGTCGCAGTCGAGGATCGTTCCGGTGATATAGCTCGCGGCGGGCGAGCAGAGAAAGACCGCCGATTCGGCGACCTCGGCGACCTTGCCCCAGCGCTTCATCGCGATCCGGTCGTAATGCGCAGCCCGCGTCTCCGCATCGGGCGCGAGCCGTTTCATCCCCTCGGTATCGGCGATCGGCCCCGGCGAAATGCCGTTGACGCGCACCTCCGGCCCCCATTCGAGCGCGAGGACGCGGACGAGCTGGTTGATCCCCGCCTTCGCGGCGCAGGCATGGGCCTGCAGCGCAGAGGCGTTGATCGCCTGCCCCGCGGTGATCGCGATCAGCGAGGCGCCGGGACGATTGAGCAGGTCGTGACAACCGCGGAACACGTTGAACGTGCCGTTGAGATCGATGTCGACCACGGTGCGAAAGGCGTTCGCCGACATGCCGAGCACCGGCGCCAGGAAATTGCCCGCCGCGCCCGAAATGACGATGTCCATCGGCCCGAGCTTGTCGGCCACCGTCTCCATCACTCCGCGGATCGCCGCATAGTCGCGCACGTCGCCCGACAGGCCGATCGCGCCGGAACCGATCTCCCCGGCCGCCCGCGCCGCCTTGTCGGGATCGCGGCCCGCAACCGCCACTTTCGCGCCGAGTTCGGCAAAGCGCTTGGCGATGCCGAGGTTGATCCCGCTCGTGCCGCCGGCGACGAAAGCCGTCTTGCCCGCCAGCAGATTATCCCGAAAGGTCGACATCCTCGTGTTTCTCCCAGTTGCGGCGATGGGGCTTGACGGATCGAGACCAGTCGCCTTTTGAAACGCAACCAGACAACAAGGAAGCGCCGATGGCAAGTGGTCCCACCTCGAACAGTTTCGTCTCGCAGCGATTGAAACTGCACTATGTCGATTGGGGCAATGAAGACGCGCCGCCCCTGCTTCTCGTCCATGGCGGCCGCGACCATTGCCGCAATTGGGACTGGGTGGCCGAGAAACTGCGCAATCGCTGGCACGTCATCGCGCCCGACCTGCGCGGCCATGGCGACAGCGCCTGGGCGCCCGACGGCAATTACGAGATGGGTGCTTTCGTCTACGATCTCGCGCAGCTCGTCCACCAGCTCGACCTTGCGCCGGTGACGATCGTCGCCCATTCGATGGGCGGCAATATCGCGCTGCGCTACACCGGCCTCTATCCCGAAAATGTCCGCAAGCTGGTCGCGATCGAAGGGCTCGGCCCGTCGCCGAAGATACTCGCCGAACGCGCCGCGACCCCGTTCGCCGAACGGTTTCGCAAATGGATCGACGACAAGAGGCAGGCGGCGGGCCGCACGCCGCGCCGCTATGCGACGATGGGAGACGCGCTCGCGCGGATGATGGCCGAAAATGCCTATCTGACCCCCGAACAGGCGCGCCATCTCACCATCCACGGCATCAGCCGCAACGAGGACGGGACGTGGAGCTGGAAGTTCGACAATTATCTGAACGTCTGGCCGGTGGTCGACCTGCCGCAGGCCGACATCGAATCGCTCTGGTCGGCGATCGCCTGCCCGACCTTGCTCCTCTATGGCGCCGATAGCTGGGCCTCGAACCCCGCGAAGGACGGCCGCATCGCGCATTTCCGCAGCGCCGAGGTGATCGAGTTCGAAAATGCCGGCCACTGGCTCCATCACGACCAGTTCGACCGGTTCATGTCCACGCTAGACGATTTCCTCTAAACCGGCGGCGAAGGCGCACGGCGGTCGCGCGCTCGGGACGCACCATGGCTTATACGGGGCAGCTTTCGGGTCGGCAGCACACCGCAGCGGGTGGCGCGACGCTGCTTGCGGTGATGGCGGCGGGTTTCCTACTCGTCAACGGCCTCGACCTTCGCATCGTCCGCAAGGCGAGCGAAACGATCGCCGCCATCGCCCTCCCTGCCCCGCCGCCCCCGCACGAGGAGGCGCAGCCCGCGCCCGTCGATAACGACACGGCGAGCGGCAAGGCCTCGGCCGCGAACAAGCACGCCAGGGCGGCGCCCGTCGCCGCGCCCAAGCCCAAACTGCCGCCGATCACGCCCCCGCCGGTTCCTGCGGCGCCGATCCCCGGCGCCGGCAGCGATGCCTCGGCGGGCGCGACGCCCAACCCCGGCCCCGGATCGGGCGCGGGTGGCAGCGGCAATGGAACCGGCGCGGGCGGATCGGGCAGCGGCACCGGCGGCGGATCGAAAGCCGCATGGCGCAGCGGCACGATCCGCGACAGCGACTATCCACGCGAAGCCGCGCGCGCGAAAATCGGCGGCGAGGTCGAGGTGCGCTTCACCATCCAGCCGACCGGGCGTGTCACCGGCTGCCGCGTCACCCGGTCGAGCGGCGACGCCTCGCTCGATGCAACGACCTGCCGACTGATCGAGGACCGCTTCCGCTTCAGGCCCGCGACCAACGGCGCGGGCGATCCGATCGCCAGTTCCTATGGCTGGCGGCAAAGCTGGTGGCTGGAGAAGCGGCGCTGACCTTTCCCGCCCGCGCGGAGCGGATCATCTCCTGGATTATCATCCACGACCGGCGCGCGATTGACGCGAACGGATTCAGGTCATAGCCTCCGGCCAAACATAAGGACTGGGTCTCTATTCTCGTAACTCCGCGACGGGGAGCGCGCGTATGGAGAATGATGCGGCCACCTTCCGGTTTTCGCTTGCCGGGATACCGCAGTCTCAACGCCGGGACGTGGTGCGGGAGGTCGCCGGGCGCGCCATAGCGAACCTCGACCTCACGCCCAAGACCGACGATCCGCAGATGGAGGTCGAAACCCGGTTCTCGCCGGGGCTGACCGTCACCGATGCGTGGGTTTCCCCGCATGTCGCATCCAGCTACGACCTCTCGCGCGGCGACGATGATTTCACGCTGCTGTGGAGCAGTTCGCCCTCCAAAGGAGGGGTTCTGCAATTCGGCAGCGAACTGCCCGCCGATGGATCGGCCGCTCTTCTTTCGTGCGCCGACCGCATGGATTTTGAAACGCACGAAACCTTTCCGCATGTGTCGGTGAAACTGCAGCGCTCGCTCCTGTGCCCGCTGCTGCCCGATGCCGAAGCCGCGCTCATGCGGCGCATACCCGCCGATAATCCGGCGATGCAGTTGCTGAAATCCTATCTCGCAAGCTACCGCGTGCTGCACGATGTCGGCCCCGCGGCCGAACTCGCCCACCGCGCCGCCATCCATATGGCCGATCTGGTGGCGCTGGCGGTCGGAACCGACCGGGACGCGACGGAGCTTGCCTCGGGGCGGGGACTGCGGGCGGCGCGGCTGGACGCCATCAAGCGCTGGACGCTTGCCCACCTCATCTCTCCCGAACTCGGCATCAAGTCAGTCGCCGACGCCGCCGGTTTGAGCGCGCGGTCGGTTCAATTGCTTTTCGAGGCCGAGGGTGTAACCTTCACCGCCTTCGTCCTGCGGGAAAGGCTGGCGCTGGCCCATCAACGTCTGTCCATGCCGCATTTGGCGAAGCGGACGATCTCGGAAATCGCCTATGGCTGCGGTTTCGGGGATCTCAGCTATTTCACGAACAGTTTCCGCAAGGCCTATGGCGAAACACCGTCGGATGCCCGGCATAGAGCGCTTGCCCGTCACCATTGACGGATTTCGTTTTCACGCAAATCGCCGTTGCGCCCTAGCCCAAGACGCCCCTCCCACGACCGTTGCAAGATAGCGGCACGCAGAGCTTGCCAATCAGGGGAGGAAGTTCGTCCGATGCCGCGATCCATATTCATGCCGCTTGCACTAGCCGCCGCCGCGACACTCGCTGGCTGTTCGGGAGCCAAAAGCGATGCCGATCAGGGCAGCACGACGACGGGCGCCGCCGACCCGGCACTTCCGGCCGCACTGTCGGGAGAGGCGGGCTTTGCCCTGGCCGCCGATTGTTCGGCCAAGCTGAAATCGCTCTCCAATCTTTACAGCACCCTCGCGGCGCAAAGCAGCGGGACCGATGCCGAAGACCTGGCGAAACGCGCGTCGCAGCGCGACACCGCCGCGACCGCCTTCGCGCAAATCACCGAACGCGTCGCGGGCACGATCGGCAAGACCCCCGAACAGGCGACAGAGGCGATCCGCGCCGCCGACGCCGCGGTGCAGGCCGAGTTCGAGAAGCGCCCGTTCGAGGATTTCGCCACCTGGGTCGGCAACGAGGTCGACGGCAAGTGCCGCCAGGCCCTGTCCGGCCAGGGCTGACCCGGCATGGCCGTGCTGACGACGGCGCTGAAGACGATCGCCGTGCTGACGTGCAGCCTGTTGCTGGCGGCCGTCGTCGGCACCATCGGCAGCGTCTTTCTCGAAATCCTGCTGCCGCGTTTCTTCAGCGCGCTGCTGCCCTATGCGATATGGCTGGTGGTCGGCATCTATTGCGGACTGCTCAGCTTCGGCGGCGCCGGGGCCTGGGCGTCGGGCCATGCCAGCCCGTGGGCGTGGCGCGGCCAGAACAATGAGGCCGAAGGGGACTGGATCACGCTGCCCGGCGCGAAGCGGGTCGGCACGACGGTCGCCGTCGTCGCCATCATCGAACTCGTCCCGCTCGGCGTCCTGTTTCACCTCACCAGCCACGACGGCCATGCGCTGACCTTCTTCGTTTCGGCGCTGATCGGAACGATCCTCGGCCGCTGGTCGCTGATGCCCGACGACAGCGCGCCGCTATCCGGTAATCCGATACGATAAGGAGTTTGCCATGACCGCGACCCTTCGCCCCGGCGAAAGCACCATCGATACCTGGACGCTCTTCTATCTCCCGCCCGGCGGCGGCAAATATAACGGCAAGCTGACCGTTACCAACCAGCGGCTTCTTTATGATGCAAAGCTCGACGCCAGCCTTATCGGCACGCTCGGCAATTATGCCGCCGATGGCGAACTGGCGATCGAGAAGACCGATATCCGGGCCATCGACGTGCAGCGCAAATTGTTCAGCAAGCGGGCGACGGTGACGCTCGCCGACGGCAGCCAGCATGTCTTCGACTATGGCGCGATGAATATCGACAAATGCGTCGCGGCCATGGAGTTCCGATGACCGCCAGGACGCACCGCCATGCCGCGTAACGGCTTCGGCGCCGCGGCGCTCAGCGCCGCGATCCTGGCCCTGTCCCCCGGCGCGGCGGCGCAGCAGGCGGAAAGCTATGGCGACTGGATGGTCCAGGGGCCGGCGGGCGGCGCGATCACCGCCAGCACCGCCACCCCGGCCGGATCGCTGTTCGGTCTGGTGTGCGACCGCACGAAATGCGACGCCTTCTTCAATCCGAAAATCGCGTGCGACGACGGGCGCGACTATCCGGTCCTGATCGGTTCGCGAACGGCGACTTTCGCGGCCACGATGCGATGCACGACGATCGGCGATTTCCGCGCTTTCGTCCTCCCCCTGGGCGGCGGACTGGCCGATACGATGGCAGCAGGCGGCGAGCTTGGCATCGCCTTCCCGCTCGACGCCGGACAGTTCGGTGAGGCCCGTTTCTCGCTGACCGGCGCAGCGCAGGCCGCGTCACGAGCGCGCGAGCGCGCCGAACAGGCGGGCGGCCCGGCCGCATAGCCATCTGCGGCCCGGTTCCGTCGCTATCGCGGCGCGCGCATCATTCGGAGCATATGACCGAGGCCGACGACCAGCGCGACAACGACCTGCATGAGATAGGAGACCAGCCAGACCAGCCAGGCCGCGAACAACAGCAGCCCATACCAGCCGGCCGACTGGATATCGAAGATGCCATAAATCGCCAGCATCCCGATGCTGACGGCTAGCAGTCCCAGATTGAGAAGGCAGCCGATCCGTCCGCGCCGCGCATCGCGCGCCTCCAGGTCCGCGATCGCCGTCGGGGTGAAATGATCGAGCACGCGCTGCATCGCGGCGCCGGAGGGTCGCGGAACGGGGACGATCAGTCCGATCTCCTCGACCGTATAGGCGCCGAGCGAGCGCGAATACCCCTGGAAAGTGGAGACGAAAGCCAGATAGTCGGCGCCGGAATGCGCGGAGTCCCGCCCCAATGCGCCGGGCGACACCGCGGTCAGACTGGACGACCGGCCGCCGCGCAAGGCGAAATATCGTGCGCCGACCTGAACCCCTTCCTCGCCGACGCGAATATCGATCCCGGTTGCCGGCGAATCGAGATCGCAGAGCGACAGCGCCATGCTGGAAAGGCCATCGCCCTTGTCGCGCGCGTCCCGCAAATCGCGCTGGAACCACACCCAGATCGACGCATTCACCGTCCAATGGGCGACGAGGCTGGCGCTTCCCGGCTCCGCGAGGCGCCGCATAGAACGCCACGCCCGCCACGCCTTTGCAATATAGGACGGCACAATGAAGAGGCTGAGGAAGAATATCGCACCCGAGATGGCGCCGGGCAGCGCAATCAATGTCTCGGTCGTCGATGAAGGTGTCTTCGCCGCCGCATAATAGGATGCGGTCACCCGATCCCCCAGCACGACAAATACAGCCGTCAGCATCAGACCGATCAGCGGCACGCTGACCCAGATCAACCCCGTTCGGATCGGATTACGCAGGCTCCACATCGGACATTCCCCTTCATCGACCGAGGCACTTTTTTAAGGGGCACGCATCGCTTGTCTTGGACGGGGACGAAGAGCGATCTTGTCGAAAAACGAATAAGGGCGGCTGCGCCCTTTGCCTTTCAACGGCGCCCCGTCCGGTGGCTCCGATTCCGGCGGCGTCGCCCACGCTCCTCGTCTCGAATAAGTATATTCCGAATGGATCGTCATCCCGGCCTTCGCCGGGATGACGGGAAATGGGAGCCAGGATTTCGGCCGAACCCGATCATGCTCCCGGCCTGCGCTCCGCAAAAACGCCGGGGAAGGAGGAGCCCGACAGGATTCGCCCTTCGCTTTTGCGACAAAATAGCGACAATATCGCGAATGATTATCAATAAACATTGACTCTGCGAACGACTCTCAATAGCGGCGTCCCCGTCACGACCTTCGGACAGAAAAAGGGGAAATCCATGTCATTCTTGCGTTTGCGCGAAACCATGTCGGCGGCGGCTCCGGCCTATCTGGCGCTGAGCTGCTTCGGTATCGCGGCAACTCCCGCACTCGCGCAGGATGGCGGACAAGAAGCGAAACAGCCGGTGCTCGGCGGCATGACGGTCACCGACACCGCCATCGACGACGAAGGCTATAAGGTCGACAAGCCTTCCTCGCCCAAATTCACCCAGCCGCTGCGCGACACGCCGCAGACGATTCAGGTCATCAGCAAGGAGCTGTTCAACGAACAGGGCGCGACGACGCTGACCGAAGTGCTGCGCAACAGCCCGGGCGTCGGCACCTTCTACGCCGGCGAGAACGGCAATACGACGAGCGGCGATTCGATCCGGATGCGCGGCTTCGACACGTCGAGCAGCATTTTCGTCGACGGCATCCGCGATCTGGGATCGGTCTCGCGCGACATCTTCAACACCGAAGCGGTCGAGGTCGAAAAGGGTCCCGCGGGCACCGACAACGGCCGCACCTCGCCGACCGGCGCGATCAATCTGGTCAGCAAGCGCGCCACGCTCGAAAGCACGCTGTCGGGCACGCTGTCGGTCGGCGTCGACGGGCAGAAGCGAATCACCGCCGATGTCAACCAGACCCTCGGCGGCCTCAGCAACAGCGCGCTCCGGCTCAACATGCTGTGGCAGGACAGCGACGTTCCGGGCCGCGACCATGTCAATAACCAGCGGCTCGGCCTCGCCGCCTCGCTCGGCCTCGGCCTCGACACCGCGACCCGCGCCTATCTGAACCTGCTCTATGTCGATCAGGACAATATTCCCGACGGCTATGTCCCGACGATCGCCCTTCCCGGCTGGGAACCGCAGGCCGGGCAGGAGGCGCTGATCGGCCACCCCGTCGATTCAAGGAATTTCTACGGCACGCGCAAGGATCATGACGATGTGAAGGCGCAGATGGCGACGCTGATCATCGAGCATGATTTTTCGGACAATGTCCGGCTGTCGAACGTCGCGCGCATCGGCCAGACCGAGCAGGATTATCTGCTGACCGCCTTCATGTCGACGGGCGCCAACATCGTCGGCAATCCCGCCAACCCCGACGATCTGTCCGCCTATACGCTGACCCGCGGCAACCCCACGATCCGCGACGCGCGAAACCGCATCCTGACCGATCAGCTCAACCTGCGCGCCGATTTCGCGACCGGAGCGATCGAGCATAATCTGAGCATCGGCGCCGAGCTGACCAGCGAGAAGCAGGTCCTCTACGGCCACAGCTCGACGGGCACGCTGCCGGTCGCGAACCTCTACAATCCCGACTGGAACGACACGAGCGCCTACACCCATTCGCGCAACGGAACCGCCGGACGGGGCAAGACGAACACGTTGGCTTTCTACGCCTTCGACACCGCCAAATTCTTCGACGGCCTCCTGCTGGTCACCGGCGGCATCCGCCTCGATCATTACAAGACGACCTATGTCAACACCGCTATCTGCAACAACGGCACCGGCCGCGGCGCCGTGCCGTGCGGAACCGCTCCGGTCGGTTCGATCGTCACCACCGCCGACCTGAAGGCCAAGGACACGCTGTTCAACTGGAAGCTGGGCGCGGTTCTCAAGCCGGTCGAGCCGCTCAGCCTCTATGTCAATTACGCCCTGTCGCAGCAGCCCCCGGGCGGCGAGGCCTTCACCCTGGCAACCGGCAACAGCGCCAACAACCCCGATTTCGCGCCGCAAAAGGCCAAGACGATCGAGGCCGGGGTGAAGTGGGATGTGCTCGACGGCGCGCTCGCGCTCAACGCCGCGATCTTCCAGACCAAGGTGCTGAACGAGATCAACGCGACCGACCCCTCGGACATCCAGAGCGGATCGAAGCGGGTGCGCGGCGTCGAGCTGTCGGTGGTCGGCAACATCACCGACGCCTGGTCGATCTCCGCCGGCTATGCGCATCAAAAGACCAAAGTCACCAACGGCAGCGGTATCGCGGCCGACGGCAGCGACGGCCTGACCTATTCCCCCGACGACAGCTTCTCGTCGTGGACCAGCTATCGCGCGCCCTTCGGGCTCGAGATCGCGGGCGGCGTCCGCTACACCAGCGGGATGCGGCGCGGCACCGACGGCGCGGTCGGCACCCCGCCCCGCACGCAGGGCTATACGGTCGTCGATGCGCTGCTCGGCTATGCGGTCAACGACAATGTCAAACTGCGCCTGAACGCCTATAATCTGTTCGACAAAGATTATGTCGCGGCGATCAACAAGAGCGGCTATCGCTACACGCCGGGGCAGCCGCAGACCTTCCTGTTCAGTGCCGACTTCCGCTTCTAGGGAGCCGGAACGGGGCTTGGGCGACCGGGCCTGGGCGGGGGGCGTGCCTCCCGCCTTCGCCGTTTGAAAAGGATTTGAGCCGGCATGTTGCTGCATATCCCGAATGTTCTGACGCCCGAGGAGGCCGCGGAATTTCGCCGCCGCCTCGACGGTGCCGACTGGACCGACGGGCGCGAGACGGTCGGCGCGCAGGGCGCGAAGGTCAAACGCAACGAGCAGGTGCCCGACACCTCGCCGCTCAAGACCGAACTCGGCGCCGCGGTGCTCGCGGCGCTGAAGCGCAGCCCGCTGTTCTTCGCCGCCGCGCTGCCGCGCAAGATATTGCCGCCGCGCTTCAACCGCTATGCTGGCGGCGGCGCCTATGGCTTTCACGTCGACGGCGCGGTGATGAAACTGGCGACGGGCGAACATCTGCGCTCCGACCTGTCGTGCACGCTCTTCCTCAACGATCCCGCCGATTATGACGGCGGCCGGCTGATCATCAGCGACACCTATGGCGAACACGCCGTCGCGCTGCCCGCCGGCGACGCGATCCTCTATCCCTCGAGCAGCCTTCACCGTGTCGAGCCGGTGACCCGCGGCGCGCGGCTCGCATCCTTCTTCTGGATACAGAGCATGGTGCGCGACAACGACCTCAGGCGGATGCTGTTCGAGATGGACACCGCCATCCAGAAACTCACGCTCGACGGAGCCGACGACAATGCTGTCCTCCAACTCACCTGCGTCTATCACAATCTCCTCCGGCGCTGGTCCGAAACCTGAGCCCGAGACGGAGAGGCGGGCGCGCGCGGCGATTTCGGCCCGCGCCGGTTTCGCGAATGCGGGCTTCGTGACGCCGGGCCGCTATGGCGAGGATCAGAGGCTCAATCTGCCCGCCGCGGCGCTCGCGGCCCTGCTGACGGCGGGGCTGTTCGCCGTGCTGCTCCACACCGGCTATCACCGCGCGCAGACCGAGGCCGCAAAGCTGGCGGTGGTCAACCTGTCGATCGCACCGCCGCCCCCACCGCCGCCGTCCCCGCCGAAAGAGACGCCGCCGCAGCAAAAGGCGCCGGTCTTCGCCCCGCGCCCGCTGGTCGCGATTCCGACCGATCAGCCGCCGATCCAGACATCGCCCGACCCGATTCCGGCGCCGCCGGTCCCGGCACCCGCGCCGCCGGCGCCCCCTGCCCCGCCCGCGCCGCCCGCGACGGTGCAGGCGAGCGATCTCGGCACGCGCATGGTATCGGGCACCCCGCCGCGCTACCCCACCGAAAGCCGGCGGCACCGCGAGCAGGGAACGGTGGTGCTGTCGCTGACGCTCGACCTCGACGGCTCGGTCGCGGCGATTTCGGTCGCGCGCAGCAGCGGCTTCGACCGCCTCGACGAAGCGGCGCTCCGCGCGGTGCGCAAATGGCGCTGGGCGCCGACGATGCGCAGCGGCCAGGCGGTGAAGGTCAAGGGACTGGTCGAGATCCCGTTCGTCCTGCGCGGATAGGGCGCGCGTTGCGCTTTTAATCTAAACCGCTTCCCCGAACGAAGCCGAGGGGCTCTGCCGAGCGAAGTCGAGGCAGCAACGGAGCGGGTTCTCGCTGCGCTCGAACGAGCTCCTCGGCTTCGCTCGGGGAAGCGGCATGGTTGATTTTGCGATTTCGCTTACCCCAGCATCGCGCGCCATTCGCGCGAAACATGTTCGCGCGTCCCGGCGACCATCGACGCCGCGAGCCCCTGCGCATCGGCGAGCGCGATCGCCTTCTCCGGTCCCAGCACGGTCAGCGTGGTCGCCCAGCCGTCTGCCATCATGCAGCTTCGGTGCAGCACCGTCACCGACGACACGGTGCTGACGATCGGCCGCCCGGTGGCGGGATCGAAGCTGTGCGAATAGCGCCGCCCGTCCGCCACGAAGCCGCGCCGGTAGTTGCCCGAGGTCGCGACCGACAGGTCGTGCAGCGCGATTCGCCACGGCGGAATCGACGTCGTCGGGGGCATTTCGACATCGACCCACCACGGCTGGCCGTCAGGCCGTATCCCCTGCCCACGCAATTCGCCGCCCAGTTCGAGCAGAAAATGCCGCACGCCCTGCCCGAGCAGCCATTCGGCGGCGAGATCGACGCCATAGCCCTTGGCGATCCCCGACAGGTCGAGAGCGGCGCCTTCGCCGCGCCGGATGCGGCCCTTCTCCAGCTCGACACGACGATCCGCAGCAGGCTGATCGCGCGGGACCCGATCCACCGGTCCCCGGCTCCCGAAGCCCCAATTTTCGGTAATCGCCCCCAAAGCGGGATCGAAGGCGCCATCGCTCGCGTCCGCGATCGCTAGCGCCGCAGCGACCACATGCGCGAACTCGGACGGAATCTCGCGCCAAGCACCAGCAGGCGCGCGGTTAAATCGCGACAGGTCGGAGTCAGGCTCCCACTGGCTCATCTGCCCGACGACGCGCCCGAACGCCGCCTGCACGCCTGCCGCGAGATCGGGCGAGGCGGAGACCGCGTGCAGCGACCAGCTCGTCCCCATCGCCTCGCCCGACAGGATCTGAATCTCCCCCGCGCCGCTCCCCGCCGCAAAGGCGGCGGGTGTCAGCGCGCGGGGGATCAGGATGCGGTCGCCGGGTTGTTTGCTCAGGGCGCCATCACCTCGAGCGTGGTGACATAGCCCGCGCGGCGCTGCGGCGCGGCCGATGCCGGCGGCGGGCCGCCCTCGCCGCCTTCACCACGCGCGGTCTGCGGCGTCGTGACGTTCATCCAGTATAGGCCGGGCTCGGGCCAGGTCACCGCGACCTTGCCCTCGGCATCGGTCTTGAGGTCGATCTGGCCGAGCTGGTCGCGATAGCGGATGCCGCCGGGGATCACCGTGACCGGCAGGTCCGCGGCAGGCTTGCCGTCGAGCAGGAACTGGAAAGTCGCCGCCTCGCCCGCGAACAGGTCGTTGGGATGCGTCACGGGAACCATCTCGATCCCCTTGCCGGTCGGCTTGAACAGGGTGGTCGTCGGCTCGCCGACCGTCACGAAAATCTCGTTGCGGTTGTTCGCTTCGGCGGTCTGCACATTGGTCGCCCCCGCCGGCAGCCGCTCGGCAAGGTTGGCGGCGGTGGTGCCGCGCGGCAGCCGCTCGGTCTTGCCGTTCAGCTCATAGCTGCCCATCAGCATGTCGGCGACCGACGCGATGCGATAGGTGCCCTTCTGCGTCAGATGAACGTCGAAGGTGCTGCGGTAACGCCCCGTCGCCTTGTTCTCGATCGCCACCTCGCTGCCGTCGGGCGCCCACGCATGGACGGCATCGAGCCGCAGCGGCTGATGCTCGAAATAGAAAAGGTCGTTCGACACCGCGGCGTCGACCGTCACCCACACATCGTCGCCCGACAGCACCGTCGACGACGGCAGCATCCACTGGCGATGCGCGCTCGCCGGAACCGCGGCCATCGCCGCCAGCGCGACCGTCGCCGCGAAACCCCATATCTGCTTCTTCATTGCCCTGCCCTTTCTCTGGATCAGCGGAAGGCGACCGTGACGGCGCCCAGTTCACTCTTGCCCGCGGCGCGCCCGCCGGGGCCGGCCTTCGCCGGCCAGGCGAAGGGGATGCGGAGCAGTTCGCGTCCGCCGACCTCGCGCGCCGCCTCGATCACCAGCACATAATTGCCGGGCGCAGTCGCGCCGAGCTGGGCACGGCTGAACGAGATTTTCTGCGCACCCGGCGCGCGCGTCGCGCCGGTGATGCCGTTGGCGGGAAAGGTCATCGTCCGGCCCGAGGCCCGCCACCACTGGCGCACGTCGCGCAGCCATTTGGTGCCCTCGTTCTTCTTCATGTCATAATCGTACCAGACCGCGACCGTCTTCGCCGGAGCGCCCGCCTTTTCGACCCAGATCGCTACGTAAGGCCGGTGATATTCGGCGACCTTGAGCCGCGGAATGGTGATGGTGACGTCCATCGTCGCGGGCGCGGCGGCCAGAACCGGGGCGGTCAGCACGGCGCTCAGCGAGCCGCCGACCAGAAGCGTGCGCGAGGGGGACTGCATGAAGATTCTCCTTAGTGGATGAAGACGATCGCGATGGCCGCGGGAAGGATCAGGCCGGCGCCGACGAGCGGCCAGGTGCTCTTGCGCTTCGCCGAATGCAGCCAGAGCAGGACCAGCCCGGTGATCGCGAAGATCAGGCAGGCAAAGGCGAAGACATCGATGAACAGGCTCCACTCGCCGCCCGAATTGCGGCCCTTGTGGAGGTCGTTGAGATAGGAAATCCAGCCGCGGTCGGTGATCTCGCTCGACACCGCGCCGCTCGCGCGGTCGATCGCGACCCACGCGTCGCCGCCGGGCCGCGGCGCGGGCAGATAGACTTCGTCGGCGGACCATTCGGCCTCGCCCGTCGCCTTGACCGGGAAATGATTCTCGACCCACGCCGCGACGGGTTGCGGCAGGACGCCCTTGCCCCCCGCCGGATCGGCGCCGAGCTGGCCGAGCACCGCCTGCGGCATCTGCGCCGACTTCTGGGCGACGACCGGCGCCGCCTCGATGTCGGCGGCATGGTTGAGCGTGAAGCCGGTGACCGCGAACAGCAGCAGGCCGATCAGGCTGATCGCCGAGCTCATCCAGTGCCACATGTGCAGCTGCTTCAACCAGAAGGCTTTGCGGCTCTTCTTGACCGGCGGGCGCGGGGCCGTGCGCGAGGATGGGGGTGCGTGCATGGGGACTTCTGGTTGAAAGCGATGCCCGCCATTATCGAGAACGATTCGCAATTACAATAGAATTACGCTCCGGCCCTGCCCCGACACCGACGATATTTCGTGGTCCTGTCGTCTGCTTATGTTAACGGGGCGCGGGTATAGATGGCGCGCCGCCGCCCGCTATCGCCGCTCGGGGAATGACATGATCCGCCTCTTCCTATCCATCGACATGGTCGGCTCGACCCAGTTCAAGGCCCGCTTTTCGGGCCAGGGAAGCCAGGGCTGGCTCGAGGTGTTCCAGGCCTTCTTTTGCAACTTCCCGCTGATCCTCGCGGGGCAGGTCGGCTTCGAATTCATCGATGACGAGCGCACGCCGTCGATCGACATCTGGAAGGCGATGGGCGACGAGGTCATCTTCGCCGCCGAGCCGCAGAGCGCCGAAGAGGCGGCGTCGATCCTGCGCGCGCTGCTCCGCGCGATGGCACTCTACGAAAGCCGCTATTTCGAGCGCATTCCGCTGCGGCTCAAGGGCACCGCCTGGCTCGTTGCCTTTGGCGAACAGAATATCGAGCTCGACATCGCGGAACTGGCGGCGGGCGACGGGGCGCGGCATATCGACTATATCGGCCCCGACGTCGATCTCGGCTTTCGCCTTTCCAAATACGCCCGTCCGTCGAGCCTCGTTGTCTCGCTCGACCTGCTCGAACAGTTGCTGGGTGCCCGCAACGCGGCCGACCTCGCCTTCCACCTTGTAGGCCGCGACGAACTCAAGGGCGTGATGTTCGGCCGCCCCTATCCGATCATCTGGGTCAGCGACGCCGAAACCGGCTTCGACTTCCTGCCGTGGGAGGTGGAGGAATGCCCGCTCGTCGCCGCAGCGGCCGATACCCCGCCGAGCGAGCCGAAGCGGCTGCTGGACGCAATCGCCGACATGCGGCTCTATCTGCGCAAGATGCATGGCGTCGACCGCGCGCCGCTGGTGCTGGGAAGTTAGGGGTGGTCACGTTGAGGGAATCGTCATCCCGGCGAAGGCCGGGATCTCGCCGGTGCGTCATTACGATAGGGTGAGATCCCGGCCTTCGCCGGGATGACGAGATAAGAACACGGAGTTTCTGGGTTTACTCGATCATGCCCTAACCGCCCCCCGCCGCCCCTTCGTAGCAGACCACCAGAATCGCGATATCGTCCGACTGCGGAATTTCGCCGACGAAGGCGCGCACGCTGTCGGCGAGGCCTTCGGCGATGTAACGCGCCGATGGATTCTCGCGGCTGCGCTCCAGCGCCGCCCGGATGCGCGCGGCGGTATAAAGCTCCTCGTCCGGCCCCGTCGCCTCCGACACGCCGTCGGTGAACAGGACCACCGCGTCGCCGGGCGCCAGCGTGAAGCGGTCCGAGCGATAGGCGACATCGTCGAAGATGCCCATCGCCATGCCCTGCTGCTTCTCCAGCCGCTCGACACGGCCTTCCGCGCGCACGATGAAGGGCGCTTCGTGGCCGGCGTCGCTATAGACGACACTGCCGTCGCGCAGGTCCAATATGCCCGCGAGCGCGGTGACGAACATCTCCGCGACATTGTCGCGCGCCAGTTCGGCGTTGACGCGCGTCATAATCTCCGCCGTCGAGGTCGCGGACAGCGCCTGCGCCTTGAACAGCGTCGTGGTCATCGCCATGAACAGCGCCGCCGGCACCCCCTTGCCCGCGACGTCGCCGACGACGAAGAACAGCCGGTTCCGGTCGATCAGGAAATAATCGTAAAGGTCGCCGCCGACCTGCTTCGCCGGTTCGAGCATCGCAAAGACGTCGAGGTCGGTGCGCCCCGGAAAGGGCGGGAATTTGCGCGGCAGCATCCCGACCTGAATGTCACGCGCCGCGGTCAGCTCGCCCTCGACGCGCTCGCGCGCCGCGGTCGCGGTCTCGACCTCGATCAGATAGCGCTGCAATCGCGCAATCATCCCCGACATCGCTTCGGCGAGGCTGCCAACCTCGTCGCGCCGCGCGCCGCCGAGTTCCTGTATCGCGAGCAGTTCGCGCTCGTCGGGTTCGAAGCTGCGCTCCTCCATCCCGCGGGTGAAAGCGGTGAGCTGCGCCAGCGGCCGCACGATCCGCCCGATCAGCAACCAGCCGACGGCGAGCGAAAGCGCGAACATGACGACCCCGACCGCGATCGACTGGATCAGCGCCTTGCGCAGGCTGGCGTCGAGTTGGTGCAGGTCGATGTCGGCCCCGATGACGTAGGTGCGCCCGTCGCGCATCCGCATCGGTTTGTAGATCGACCGGAAGCGGCCGAAACTGTCGCTATATTCGTCGAACCGCACCCGTCCGTCGCGGAAGCTTTGACGCAGGCGGGCGGGCGCCGTGTCATAGAGCGCGAAGAAGCGCGTCTCTGTCCCCGACTGCATTTCGGCAATCGTCGCGCTGGTCGCGACGGTGCGGATTTCGGGGCCGAACTGCATATAGGTATAGGCGTAGACCAGCCCCGACTCGTTCGCGAAATGCGACAGCCGGTCCTGCACGATGTCGAATTGCTCGGGTGAGACCGACGTCGCGTCGCTGATTCCGTCGTGATAGCCGCGCGGCACGATTTCCTGCACCGCATTGGCCGCGGTGACGAGTTGCCGATCGATTCCGGCCAGTATCTCGGCGCGATCGATCGTGTAGAGCACGACCGAATAGGCCGTCGCCGCGATCAGGTTGAGCGCGAACAGCAGCAACAGCAGCTGGGGCTTGAGCCCGAATTTTCGCTTGCGTCCCGTCATCACCCCTGCCGTCACCATCGCCGCTTTTGTCCGTGCTGACAACCGTGCGGCTGACTTCATCAATATTTTGTTGCTATGCGATGGGCATTGCGGGGCGAAGGGGCGACACATCTTGATCGACAGGCTGAACCGTCTGCTGCGCGTCGAGCCGGGCGAAGGACCGAAACTCGCGCGGTTCGCGCTGTTCGGCTTTCTGCTGCAAATGGGGCTCGGCATCGGCTTCAGCGCCGGCGACGCCGCCTTCTTCAGCCATGTCGGCGCCGACGCGCTGCCGGTGATCTTCATGCTCACCCCGGCGGTGATGCTGGTCTACACCGGCCTGTTTTCGGTTCTGATGGTGCGCTTTTCGCTGAACCATATGGTGATGGCGACCCTCGCGATGCTCGTCGCGGGCGGCGTAATCCTGTGGGCGCTGCTCGGCCGCATGGGCGACAGCGCGCCGCTCTATTACGTGCTGAAGCTCTATCTCGCGATGTGGTATATCGCGCTCTACAGCCTGTTCTGGAATTTCACCGACGCCTATTTCGACATTCAGGACGCCAAACGGCTGTTCCCTTTGTTCGCCGCCTTTTGCGCGCTCGGAACCGCGGCCGGGGCGCTGATCGTCAATCTGCTCGCCGCCGTCGTCCCCTTACCGGGCTTCCTGCTGCTCTGGGCCGGAATCGCGCTCGCGACGATGCCGCTCGCCCGGTCGCTCGGCCGCCGCTGGCCGCAGCTCAGCGAAAGCGACACCGAGGAAAGCGGGCAATCGGCGGGGGTGGCCGCGCAGGTCGCGATGATGGCGAACAGCTTTCGCACCTCGCGCTTCACGCTCGTCCTGACGGCGACCCTGTTCGTCACGCTGCTGATGACCAATCTTGCCGAATATCAATATGCGGCGGTGCTGCAGCAGGGGCGCAGCGAGGCTCAGCTCGCGGCGCTGTTCGGCGCGCTCTATGCGGCGTCGAATATCTTCAACCTTTTCGTCTGCCTGTTCGTCTTCAACCGGCTGGTGATGCGCCTCGGCGTCCGCAACGTCGCCTTCATCCTGCCCCTCACCTATTTCGCAGTGTTCGGCTTCTTCTTTCTCAGCAGCGGTTATGCCGCCGCGATCGCGGCCTTTTTCGCCTATCACGGCGTGCTGACCTCGATCGAATACAACAACCAGAATCTACTGTTCAACGCAGTGCCCTCGGCGATCAAGCGCCCGCTCCGCACCGTGATCGAGGGGATGTGCGAACCGCTCGCCAGCCTGATCGCGGGCGGCTTCCTGCTCTATGCCGCCAAATATCTCGACCTGCGCGAACTTTCGGGAATCGGGGTGATATTGGGCGCGCTGCTGATCGCGACCGTCGTCCTGCTGCGCCAGCTCTATCCGGCGGCGATGGCGGGCAACATGCGGCAGGGCTGGCTCGATTTCGGCGCACCGACCCCGGCCCTGACGCCCGCAGCGGAGGCGCGGCTGCGCGATCTGTCGGCGCCGCCCGGCACGCCGCTCCACGCCTTGGCGATCAGCTTGCCCGGCGAAACGGACCAGCCCCGCTTCGCCGATCCGGACGCCATCGCCGACCTCCTCGCGGCGGCGCCCCGGCAAAGCCCGCGCGAGCGGCGCGAAAGCGCTGTGCTGATCGCCGATTTCGGGGAGACCGCCATCCCGCACCTCGTCGCCGCGCTGCGCGATGCGCACCGCCCCCAAGGCGAGCGCGCGGTGGCAGCACGCGCGCTCGTCAGCCTGTCGCAGGCGCAATTCGCGGCGCAATCGGACGCGATCGTCGCCGCCGAACTCGACGCCGCGCGGCGGGCGATCGACAGCGCCCGGCGGCTGGACGCGGCCGACGACGGCTCGGGCCTTGCGGGCCTGCTCGCGCGCGCGCAGCGCGAACGCGCGAGCGCCGCGGTGGATTTCCTGCTCGAATTGCTGGCGCTGCGCGGTCTGCTGCCCGATTTCGACCTGCTGATCGTGTCGCTCCATTCGGCCAATGCCAAGGTGCGCGCCAACGCCCTGGAGGCGGTCGAAACGGGCATCGGCCACGCGCTGTTCCGCGGTGTCGAAGCGGTATTGCAGCCGGGCAGCCGGGAAAGCGCCCCCCCGCCCTCCGATGATGAGGTCATCGGGTTGGCCGAAGCCGCGCTGGAAAGCGGCGCGGCGGTCGAAGTGGCGGTCGCGCTGGCCCTGCTGCACAGTCGGCTTTCGCAAGACGCGTTCGCGCGCCGGACGGCGCATCTGATCCGCGCCGGGATGCCTGACCCGCTGCGCCGGCAGTTGCTCGCCTTGCTCGCCATGCGGCGCGAAAATGGACCAGGCCGCGTCGCCCTGATCGACGCGCTGCGCCGCATCCCGAACTTCGCCGCCGCGACGCTGGAGGCACTCGCCAGCCTTGCCGAAGCGGCGCGGACCGAGCCGCTCGCCAGCGCGTGGAGCGGCGCCACCGCCAGCGGCGAGCGTTTCTGGATCGCCCACGACGACATTCGGGCAGCGGCCGCGCGGCATCCCGACCTCGCGCTGGTGATGCTGCGCGTGCAGGACGCGCGCCATCATGCCGCGTAACCGGAAAATCGGCATCCAGACGCTGCTGCTGCGGGTGTTCCTGCCGGTGGTCGCGCTCGCGGCGCTGCTGGGGGCGATCCTCGTCTACAATCGGATCAACGCCACGATTCTCCGCCAGTTCGACGACCGGCTGATCGCAACGAGCGCGCTGACCGGCGCGCTGATCGATCCCGCCGACCACGACTGGCTGATCGGCGCAGCGAAGGCCGGGCGCGATCCCGCTGCTATCGAGCAGGACATCCGCTATCGCCGGAACGTCGAGCCGATGCGCCGGATTCGCGAGCGGCTGGGGCTCACCTATATCTACACGCAGATAACGAGCGGCCCGACCGAGGTGCGCTACATCCTCGACGGCACCGAGGGCGAGGAGCACACACCGTCGGGGTCGCCCGACACCCTGCCCGAGGAGACGATGGCCGGGCTCCGCGACGTGCAGCGTCGGCGGGACATCTATGTTTCGCCGGTCGAATATCAGGAAAAATGGGGGTTGCTGAAAACCGCGGCGGCGCCGGTCTATGGCGCCGGCGGAACGGTCAGCGGCACGGCCGGTGCCGACGTCAATGTGTCGGTCATCCGCGTCGCGACCCAGAACGCCCTGTTCCTGAGCGCGATGATCGGCATCGCCTCGCTTCTCGCCTGCCTGCTGGTCACCTTGCAGATCGTGCGGCGCGTCGCGCGGCCGATCGAGCGGCTGACGCAGGAAGCGCTGCGCATCGCCGCCGGCGATCATCGCCCGCCGGGCGATGGCGATGCCCCGCGCGAAGTGCGCGATCTCACCGCTTCGCTCGCGGCGCTGAGCGCCCACGCGACCGCCGAGCTTGAAAGCGCCGCCACGCGCGCCGCGCAACATCGGCTGGCGGCGAGCGAGGCATGGTTGTTCGGCCACGAAAGCGGCGCGCCGGCTATGCCGGTGGACAGCCCGAACGACCGTCCGTCCGAAGCCCTCGCGCCGCGCACCGCCCCGGTCGATCCCGAACGGGAGCAAGCCGCCATCCCGGCCGAGGTCATCGATCATATGGTGGCGCTGGCGTCGATCGCGCCGTTCGACCGGCTGTCAGGCCGCGAGCTTCTGCTCGTCGCGCAGCACGTCCGTCCGCGATCGTCGCCACCTGGCGCGCTGCTGATCGAGCGCGGCCAGCCCGCGCAGATGCTGCACATCGTCGTCGCAGGCTGGGCGATGGCGGGAGAAGCGCGCGCACCCTCTCTTTTCGACGTTCCGTCGCTGCTCTTTTCGCTTCCCGCCGCGCAGGATTACCGCGCGGGCGCCGAAGGGATGCAATCGCTTTGCCTCGCGCGCGCGCACCTGTTCACCATCGCGCGCGAATGCCCCCAGTTCATCGTCGGTCTGCTCGACATGGAAGCGCTGCCGTCATGCGGATAAGGTCGATCATCCTTGCCGCCGCGATCCCGCTTCTACTCCTGCTTGCGGCGGTGAACGGCGCCCTCCTCTATTTTCAGACCGAGGCCGAGATGCGGCGCGGCCTCGACGCGCGCGCGCTTGCGGTGGCGATTACCACCGCCGAATTTCTGTCGGCGATGGACGATCCGGCCGCGCGGCTCGCCAATCCCGTCCGGCGAACCGCCTTGATGTCCGCGGCGCGGCAGGTCGACGGGCTCGACGGCCTCTATCTGGTAAACGCAACCGGACGGACCATGGCGCTCGTGCCGCCGGATCGACCGTGGACGCCGAACCGCACCGTTCTCCGCTCGCCTGCCGAGGTCGGCCCGCTGACGAATACCGGCGGGAACCGTCACGTCGTCACGCGCGCGCGCGTCGCGGGTGGCGGTTTCGTCGTCGCCCGCATCGACGCCGAACCGCTGTTCGCGCGGCTCGATGACCTGCTACGCTGGATCGCGGCGGGCGTTGCGGCGGCCGGCATCATCGGGCTTGCGGCCGGTTGGCACGTCGCCCGCCGCATCCAGGGCGAACTGGATGCGAGCCGACACCTGATCGGCGCGCTCGATACCGGCGCCCCGCTTCCCGATACCGGCGCGCTGGCGATCACCGAGGTGTCCGATCTCGCCGCCGCGCTGCGCCTGCTCGACGCCAATCGGCGCGCGGCGCTTTCGGGGCTGGACAAGCGGCTGGCGCAGGAAGATCGCGACCGGACCGACGCCGCGGCGCTCGCCACATGGCGCAGCGCGGCCTTTCCGGCGATCGACGCGACGACCGCGGGCGCGCGCGTCGCGGCGCGGCTATGCGGCGATGCAGCGCCCGGCAGCTTTTTCGCGCTCTGCGAGACGCAGGGGCAGGCGGCGCTGGTGGCCGGCGAATGCGACGGCGATCCTCGCGAGGCGCTGGTCCTCGCGATCGCGGCGCGCGACTTTCTCGAACGCCATTGGCACGAAGCGACTCCCGATGACGCGTTGAAGGCGCTGCGCGAATCCTTCGCCACGACGCAGCTTCGTCATCTTGCCTGGAGCGAAAGCCAACCGCCGGCCGCTCCTCGCCTGCTGGCGATCATCGATGCCGCGACTGCCGCCGAATCTTATATCCGCACGGCCCCCGATGCGCCGCCCGCGACGACGATCGACCGGATCGACGCCATGCTCGAACCCGACGGCATCCTGGCAGTCGTCAGCCCGGCCTGATCAGCGGAGCGCGGCGAGCCCCGCATCGACATCGGCCGCGATCGCAAAGATCGGCGTGAAACCGCTGATGTCGAAAACCTCGTGGACCGCGGGCGACAGGCCGGTCAGCACCAGCCGGTGGCCGCCCGCCTTCGCCGCCTTCATCCCCTTCAGAAAGACACGCAGCCCCGCCGAGCTGACATAGGCAACGCCGGCCAGATCCATGATCGTCGCCTCATGCTGCTGCACGCGATCGGGCAGGACCGCCTCGAGCTGCGGCGCGCTGTTGCTGTCGATTCGGCCCGATGCCGCGACCAGCCAGGCGCCGTCGAGTTGCTGTTCGCTGATATCCATCGTTCCGTCCCATTGCCCTTCGGCGCGCGCCGCCGCGCCCCCTTATGTAGCGATTGTGAAATTTTTCCACTCGATTAAGCTGACGTCCCGCGGGCGCAAGCCTCGCATCCTGGAACGATCGGCATCGTGGCGACCGAATTTACCTGCACCCTGTCCGATAGCCGCGCCGGTTTGCAGGCCATGATGGACGGCGCGGAGGCCTTTCTTGCGGACAATGCCATTCCCGATCGGACCGCAGCCCGGATCCTGATCGCTCTGGACGAGATCGTCAGCAATATTTTCGCTCACGGCATCCGCGAGGGCGAGCCGACCGTCACGGTCGGCCTGCGCATCGCGGACGGGCGGATCGCGGGCGAGATCGTCGACGACGGCATCGCCTTCGACCCGCTCGCTGCCGCGCCGCCCGACACCGGGCTGTCGATCGAGGACCGGCCGATCGGCGGGCTCGGCCTTCATATCGTCCGCGAAACGATGGACGAAATCCGCTATGATCGCGATCACGGACGGAACCGGCTACGATTCCATAAGATGTTCGCGCTAAAGGATTCGGATTAGGGACCGCAGCGCCGCCCGTGGGGGGCACGGCGCGATCGGGGGATGGTGCATGTTCACGTCGTCGCGCAAGTTCGTGGCCGATCCGGCGGCGCCCGCGCCTTTGCTCGCGGTCTGCCGTGACGCGGCGCTGGGACTTTGCGTCCGGGCGCTCGGCGCCTGCGCGCCCGGAAGCGTCATCGAACGCTTCGAGGGCGACATCGGCCCGCGCGTTTCGCAGCACAGCCTGCAGGTGCGGCCGGGGTCGCACATCGCGGGCACGCAGCATATCGGCTATCTGTCGCACGCCTGTGCCCCCAACTGCCGCCTCGACATGGCGCGCTTCGAGCTGGTGGCGCTGCGCGCGATTGCGGCGGGCGAGCTGCTGTCGATCGATTATGCGGCGACCGAGGACCGGCTCTATGCCCAGTTCGCCTGCGCCTGCGGCGCGCCCGATTGCCGGCGCTGGATCACCGGGCGCGATGAGGCGATCAGTGCGGCGGGTGCCCGTTATCTGGCGGCGCAGGACGGCGCCGCCGCGCCGGCCTGACGATCGCACATGACAACCCAGTGGTGGGAACGCGACGACCTTCGTCATGACGCCGGCCGGCTGATCTTCGCCGGCCGCGATGTCGCGGCGCTCGCCGAGGCGGCGGACGGCCCGCTCTATCTCTATTCCGCCGCGCGCGTCCGCGCGAATCTCGCGCGCCTGCACGCCGCGCTTGCCGAAACCGGCCGCCCGCACCGCCTCTATTATGCGATGAAGGCCAACCGCCACCCGGCGCTGCTCGCGATGCTCGCCGCAACCGGCGCGTGCGGCATCGACATCTGCTCGCCGCGCGAACTGGAGCGTGCGCTGGCCTGCGGCTTCACCGCCGACCGGATCAGCTTCACCGGCACCGGCGTCGCGCACCGCGATCTCGACGCGCTGCTCGCGCACGGCGATCTCGTCATCAATTGCGATTCGATCGGCATGATCCGCCGGATCGGCGAGCGCGTGCCAGGCCGCGCGATCGGCATTCGCGTCAATCCGGCGCGCGGAGTCGGCTATGGCGACAGCGAACGCCTGACCTACGCGGGCGCCCGGACCACCAAGTTCGGCATCTACCGCGAACAATGGGCGGAGGCGCTCGCCGCCGTGCGGGAGCACGACCTCCGTGTCACCAGCCTGCATTTCCACGTCGGCTGCGGCTATCTCGACGAACAGCTCGCCGATTGGGAAGCGGCGCTGGAGGCAGGCCTCGCGTTCCTCGCCGACCTTCCGGGCGTGCGCGTCGTCAATATCGGCGGCGGGCTGGGCGTGCCGCACCGCGCGTCGGACAAACCGCTCGATCTTGCGAAATGGGCCGCGCTGCTGCGGCGCCATTTTGCCGGCCGCGCGGTCGAGATTGCGGTCGAGCCCGGCGACTATCTGGTCAAGGACGCCGGGATGCTGCTCCTCGGCGTCACCAATGTCGAGCGCAAGCAGGACACGCTGTTCGTCAGCGTCGACGGCGGTTTCAACCTGCACCCCGAACCGGCCTTCTACGACCTCCCCTGCGAGCCCGTGGCCTGCGTTCCGCGCGCATCGGACCCTGCGTCGTTCGAGCGTTGCACCGTCGCCGGCAACATCAACGAGGCGCTCGACCTCTGGGCCGAGGACGTGGCTCTACCGCCGCTCGAAGAGGGCGATGTCATCGCCCTGCTCAACGCCGGCGGTTATGGCGCCGCGATGAGTTCGGATCATTGTATGCGCGGTGCCTTTCGCGAAACGCTGCTCGACTGAGACGGATCAGAAATCGAACTGGGTGCGCAGCCCGAAGGCGTCGGCCGAATAGTCGCGATCGCCCGCAACCGTGCCGAGCGCGGCGTCATCAACCATCAGATGCCCGTAATTGGCGGTCAGGCGGACATAGGAAATCGGCGCCCATACCAGCGACACGCCCAGCGTCCGCTGGCGTCCGCCGACGATGCCGGCGTCGTTCAGGTCGAGATGGTCGTAACGCGCGTTGATCTCGATCGCGCCGGGGCCGCCGTCGGTGATCGGGCGCTTCGGCGACAGACGGTCGAACGTGCCGTCCTTGTATCCGCGACTGTCGCCACGCGTCAGGACATAGCCGACCTCGGCATAGCCGCCGAAGAAGGTCGGGTTCGCGAAACCGGGGCGGCTCGCCTTTTGCCAATAGGCTTCGCTCGCGACGTGGAACGGCCCGCTCAGCACCGCGCCTTCCAGCCCGAGCCCGCGCTCGCGCGACACGGTGAAGACGCCGGTATCGACCAAGCGGGCGTCGGTCGTGTGGACGAACGGACGCGGCGCATACCGCACCCCGCTCGGCCCGTCGTTGAGCTTGCGCCAATGCGCCGATCCGGCGAGGTGAAGCTGTGTGTCGCCGAATTTGGGCATCCACACCGCGCGGCCGTCGAGGCTGAAGCTGTTGTTCGTATCGCTGAGCAGATCATTGGCATTGTCGCCGAAGACCCCGCCCTGGATCAGGAAGGCCTTGCCCTTATACTGCCCCGACAGGCCGACGCGGCGCTTGAAATTGAACGCCTGGGTAAAGGCCGCGCGCTCGGTAAAGCTGTTGAACAGATCGCTCGTCAGTTCGTCGAGCGACCAGAAGGGCTTGATCTGACCCGCGGTCACCGAAAGGGGACCGGGACCATAGGTCAGATAGACGTCGGCCAGTTCGACACCGCTGTTTGCGATGTCCGCCTCGGCCCGATAGGCGAACCCGCCCGGGATCTTGCCGTCGAACCCCAGATAGATGCGGCGGAACTCGGTTCCCACGCCGCCCCGCGCCCCGGTCACCCCCGCCGGCGCGTCGATGCTCGCGACATCGACCTGCATCCGCCCGCGCGGCTTGAAGCTCCAGCCATCGGCGGTCCTGATCTCCGGCGCGCCTTTCCAGACGATTTCGGTCGCGGGCTTCGCAGTCACCGCCGGCGCAGCAGGCGCCGGAGCCGCTACGGGCGCTGGCGCCGGTTGCCCCGTCGCGGCGTCGAGCCGCGACTCGAGCGTCTGCACTTGCGCCTTCAGCGCTTCGATCTGCGCGCGCAAATCGGCGGCCTCCGCGGCGGTCATGGCCTGGGCGTGCGCGGCCTGCGGCAGGATGAACATCGTCGTCGCCAGAAAGGACGCGGTCAGAAGAGGACGCATGAGGGAATTGCTCCGCTGTGATAGGTGACAATCTCGCGGCGCTCCTATGACCGCTACATGACAGTTGCACGTCATTTCGATGACATTTCGGTTACCGAATAGCTTTTCATTCGCCCCTTGCCTGCCCGCGACGAACGGCTAAGGACGTGCCGGCTTTCTGATCAGTTTTTGCGGGCAACCTTTTCGGCGGCCCTTTCGGGAGATCATCATGACGATCAAATTTGACGGACGCGTTGCCATCGTGACCGGCGCGGGCGGCGGCCTCGGCCGCGCCTATGCGCTCGAACTCGCGCGCCGCGGCGCCAGGGTCGTGGTCAACGACCTCGGCGGCGCGCGCGACGGCACCGGCCATTCGGACGCCGCGCTCGCCGTCGTCGAGGAAATCCGCGCCGCGGGCGGCACCGCCATGTCGAACGGCGGCAGCGTCACCGAATATGACCATATGGCCGAAATGGTCGCCAAGGCGAAGGCCGAGTGGGGCAGCGTCGACATATTGATCAACAACGCCGGCATCCTGCGCGACAAGAGCTTCGCCAAGATGGAGCCCGCCGACTTCGATCTCGTCGTCCAGGTCCACCTGCTCGGCAGCGCCAACGTCACCAAGGCGGCGTGGGACATCATGCGCGAGCAGGCCTATGGCCGCATCCTGATGACCGCCTCGTCGACCGGCCTCTACGGCAATTTCGGCCAGGCCAATTACGGCGCGGCGAAGCTGGGCCTCGCGGGCCTCACCAAGACGCTTCACCTCGAAGGCGCGAAATACAATATCCGCTGCAACACGATCGCGCCGGTCGCGGGCACGCGCATGACCGAGGACATCTTCCCGCCCGAACTGTTCGAGAAGTTCACGCCGGAGAATGTGGTCCCTGCCGCGCTCTATCTGGTCAGCGAAGATGCGCCGACGAACATGATCGTCGGCGCCGGCGCTGGCGCCTTCCACGCCGCCTATGTCACCATGACCCCCGGCATCGCGCTGCCCGAGGGCGAGCGCACCCCCGAAGGCGTCGCCGCGGCATGGGACAAGATCATCGACCGCAACGGCGAGACGGTGCCTCAGTCGGGCGCCGAGCAGTCGATGGCGGTGATGAAGGCCTTGCAGGCGTTGGGCTGAGCCTGATATTTCATCCCTCCGAAGGGGGCGCCGGGGCGGCGCCCCCGGAACGGGGGACAATATGGCCGAAATGAGCCTTGCCGACGGCGTCGATCTGCTTCAGCGGCGCGCGAAACTTGTCAAATTTCTGCTGGCCGGGGGGTTCGTGGCGATAGCCGCGGTTCTCGCGGGGCAAATCGCCGAGCTTCTGGGATATGTTTCGCTCGATGAAAGCGTCGAACTGACCGGAGTATCGGGGCTCTACGCCATCGTCGGGATGGCCGACGGCGTGCTCTCGCTTGTCACGATCGTCTTTTTCTCCATGTGGATATATCGCGCGGCCGCCAACGTCGTCGCCGCCGACGTCGCGGGCTTCGCCTACACGCCCGGATGGGCCGTGGGCTGGTATTTCATTCCCTTCGCCAACCTGTTCAAACCCTTTTCGGCGATGCGCCAGATCTGGAACGCGAGCCATGGCGAACAAGGCGAACGGCTCGACCACGCAGAGGGCCTGCTCGCGCTATGGTGGGGTTGCTGGATCATCTCCAACATCGCCTCCAACATATCCTTCCGCATGACCTTCAATCCGTCTTCGGCGGAATCGCTCCTCATGGGACAACAGGTGGGCCTCGTCGCATCGGCGGTCAGCCTGGTTCTGTATCCCGCCGCCTATCGGCTGGTGGGCCGGATCACCGAAGCGCAGCGCGCGCGGCTCAACGCCGCCCATATTTTCGCGTGATATATCGTATTGCAACACTAACACAGTTTTGCTAAAGGCCGCATGGGGCAAGGGGATCGGTCTAAGAAGGACGACCCCGATGTATAGTGAAAGCGACCTGCAAGCAGCGGTCGATGCGAAAGTGCTGACGCCGGAGGCCGCGCAGGCCTTTCGGTCGCACATCGCATCGGTGCGCGAAGCGCCCGGAGCGGATGAGGAATCCTTCCGCCTCATCACGGGTTTCAACGACATCTTCGTCAGCATCGCCGCGGTGATCCTGCTCGTCGCGGTCGGCTGGATCGGTGAATCGATCCACCCCGCCCTCGCCGGCGCTTTCGTCGCCGCATCGGCGTGGGGTCTCGCCGAATATTTCACGCGCAAACGCCGTATGGCGCTGCCTAGCATCGTCCTCGTCCTCGCCTTTTCGGCGGGGGTCTGCGCGACGATGATCGGCTTTCTGTTCAAGCATGGCGAAGCCATCTTCGGCCCACGGCTCGACGAGGCGACCGGCGCCGCGCTGATCGGTGCTATCGCCGCGGTGACGGCGGGCGCGACCTGGTTCCACTGGAAGCGCTTCATGGTGCCGATCACCGTCGCCGCCGGAACCGCCGCGCTCGCCGCGACCGCGGTGGCGCTCGTCCTGGCCGCCACCGGCGTGCCCAGCCCCGACGGCACGCTGCCGATGATCCTGGTGCTGATCGCCGGCCTCGGCGTCTTCACGCTCGCCATGTGGTGGGACCGCAGCGACCGCGTGCGTCAGACGCGCCGCAGCGACGTCGCTTTCTGGCTCCACCTGCTCGCCGCGCCGATGATCGCCCACCCGGTCTTTCACCTGCTCGGCGTAACGCGCGGCGACGATATCGGCAGCGGCGCGGCGGTGCTCGTCGTCGGTATCTACATCCTGTTCGGGCTGATCGCGCTCGCGATCGACCGCCGCGCGCTGCTCGTCTCGGCGCTCGCCTATGTATTGTTCGCGATGACGCAACTCTTCCGCACCTTTGGCGCGGTCGAACTCAACGTCGCGCTGACGGCGTTCGTGATCGGATCGGCGCTGCTGCTCCTCTCCGCCTTCTGGCAGAATGCCCGGGCCGCGGTGGTGAGCCTGCTTCCCGATAATCTGGCGAACCAGCTTCCGGCCACCATTCGGGCGACAGCTCAAGTCTAACTGCAAGCGTCATCCCGGCGGAGGCCGGGATCTCGCCGGGGCGTAATGCTCAAAGGGCGAGATCCCGGCTTTCGCCGGGATGACGGTGTGAGGGCCGTCAGTCCCCGACCAGCTTCATAAGCTTGCGCTCGACGGGGGCGAGCACGCCTGCAAGCTCGTCCCCGCGCTTCAATATCGCCCCGGCTTCGGAGACAAGGGCCCACATGCCCTGCCGGCTCCGCAAGGCGGGGCGTTTTTCAATGCGATATTCGGGACGCTCGGCGGCGCGGCGAAAGGCCGAGAAGATCGCGGCATCGCGGTGGAAATCCATCGCATAGTCGCGCCAATGCCCCGCCGCGACCATGCGGCCATAAAGGTCGAGAATGCGCATCAATTCAGGACGCTCGAAACCGGTCTGCTGCGGTGCCGCCCTGTTCGCGAACGGCAGAGGCGTCACCGTCCCCATCAGGCGCTTTTCCGGCTCCCCTTGCGCGGCGGCGCATCGTCCCGCTCCGCCATCAACTCCGCGATCTGCTTCTGCATCTGCTCGAGCTGGCATTGCAGCAGTTCGAGCTTCTGCGTGGCGGGGTCGAAGGTCTCGCAGCACGGGGTGCCATAGGGCACGAACTCGCGCGCATATTCGGTAGCGTCGAGCAGGGTCGAGCGCGCCGGAATGCCGACCATCACCGCACCTTCGGGCACGTCCTTGGTCACCACCGCATTGGCGCCGATGCGCGCGCGCGTATTGACGGTGACGGGGCCGAGAATCTGCGCGCCCGACCCGACGATCACGTCATCGCACAAGGTCGGGTGGCGCTTGCCGCCGATGCCGTTCGCGGGATCGGTGCCGCCCAGCGTCACATCCTGATAGATCGACACATTGTCGCCGATCTCGGCGGTTTCGCCGATCACGACGCCAAAGCCGTGATCGATGAACAGGTGCCGCCCGATCTGCGCCCCCGGATGGATGTCGATGCCCGTCATCCAGCGCGCGAAATGATTGACGAAGCGCGCGAGGAAGAACAGGTCCGCCTCGAACAGCCAGTGCGCGATGCGGTGCATCCCGACCGCGAGCAGCCCTGGATAGAGCAGGATTTCCCAGCGCGTCCGCGGCGCGGGATCGCGCGCCTTGATCGAATCCAGATAGGCGACCAGCCCGTTGAACATCGCGTCTGTCCCCTGCGACCCACTTTCTGTACCGCGCAAGATAGATGTTCGGCGGCGGCATTTCCACCCCCGCGCGTGCTTTTGTCGCTCAGCGCCCGAAAAGGCCGATCCGCAGCAGCCGCAACTCCTCGCTCCGCCAGCGCCGCTCGCCGTCGCGCGCGGCGATCGCGGCGGCCCAGCGGTCGAGCATCAGCAGGGCCTTGTTTCCCTGGAAAGTCGCGCGCGGCGGCGCGGGCCGGTTGCGGACGTCCGCAAAAAGTTGCCGCACCTCCGCTTCGCCTTGCGAAAGCCCGGCGCCCCAGAGCAAGCCCCAGCGCGCGCCGCCGGCACCGCCCGACAGGGAAAACAAGGCTTCACCGAACCCCGCCGCCGCGTCGCGCCGCTCAGCCCCGCTTTCAGCGAGCAGCATCGCCTCGGCTGCATCGACAAGCACAGCGAGCCCACTCTGCCCGCCCCCCTGCCCTGCCCACGCCGCCTGCAATTCGGCAAGCAGCGGCTCGCCCTTCGGCAACGCGACGGGATCGCTCGCGAGCATCGCCATCATATCGCGCCACCAGGCGAGCTTGATCTGCCCGATCATCGGTTCGCGCGCATCGCGGAGCAGCTTGGTCAGCCGCTCGGCGAGCGCCCACAGCGCCGCGATCGCCGGACGCCGCTCGCGCGGCACCGCCACCATCACGCGCGGGTCGCGGATGTCGGGATAAGGACTGGCTTCGGATTCGGCGTCGCCGTTCATGCGCAGCGCGGTATCATCCCATCACCGTCATTGCGAGCGAAGCGAAGCAATCCCCAGCCCGCGACCTGTAAGCCGATAGCTGGAGATTGCTTCGTCGCTTCGCTCCTCGCAATGACGAGGATATTTATGTCCGATTGCACACCGCCTTCACCGCCGCGATCACCCGCGGCGTGTCGACCAGCGCCGCCTTTTCGAGATTGTCGGCATAGGGCAGCGGCACATCCTCGTTGCACACGCGCACCACCGGGGCGTCGAGATCGTCGAAGCCCTGCTCCATCGCGACCATCGCCAGTTCGCTGGCGATCGAACAGGTCGGCCAGCCTTCCTCGACGACGACGAGGCGGTTGGTCTTCCTGAGGCTGGCGAGCACTGTCGCGATGTCGAGCGGACGGATCGTGCGCAGGTCGATGACCTCGGCCTCGATCCCCTCGCCCGCCAGCGCATCGGCGGCTTCGAGCGCGAGCCCGACGCCGATCGAATAGCTGACGATCGTCACGTCCTTGCCTTCGCGCATCACCCGTGCCTTGCCGATCGGCAGGACATAGTCGGCGACGTCGGGAACGTCGAAGCTGCGGCCATAGAGAAGCTCGTTTTCGAGGAAGACGACCGGGTCCTCGCTGCGGATCGCGGCCTTGAGCAGGCCCTTGGCATCGGCGGCGTCATAGGGCGCGATCACGATCAGGCCGGGGACGCTCGCATACCAGGGGGCGTAATTCTGGCTGTGCTGCGCCGCGACGCGCGACGCGGCGCCATTCGGCCCACGGAACACGATCGGACAGCGCATCTGGCCGCCCGACATATAATTGGTCTTCGCCGCCGAGTTGATGATGTGGTCGATCGCCTGCATCGCGAAGTTGAAGGTCATGAACTCGATGATCGGCTTGAGGCCACCCATCGCCGCGCCGGTGCCGAGCCCGGCAAAGCCATATTCGGTGATCGGCGTATCGATGACGCGGCGCGCGCCGAACTCGTCGAGCAGGCCCTGCGTCACCTTGTAGGCGCCCTGATATTCGGCGACCTCCTCGCCCATCACGAAGATGCGGTCGTCGGCGCGCATCTCCTCGGCCATCGCATCGCGGAGCGCCTCGCGGACGGTGAGCTTCACCGTCGCCGTGCCCTCGGGGATCGACGGATCGGCGGCGCGCACGGCGGGCGCGGGCGCCTTGACCGTCGCCCCAGCGGAAGCTGGGGCCGCTGGCGTCGGCTCGCTCTCGTTGGCGCCCCCAGCTTCCGCTGAGGCGACGTCCTTGGCGGGCGCAGGTGCCGGAGCGGCCTCTTCCCCCTCGCCCGCGATCGTCGCGATCACGGTGCCGACCTTCACATTGTCGGTGCCCTCGGGAACCAGGATCGACGCGATCGTGCCCTCGTCGATCGCTTCATATTCCATCGTCGCCTTGTCGGTCTCGATCTCCGCCAGAATGTCGCCCGACTTCACCGTGTCGCCTTCCTTGACGAGCCACTTGGCGAGCGTGCCCTCTTCCATCGTCGGCGACAGCGCCGGCATCTTCAATTCGATCGCCATCTCAATATTGCTCCACCAGCACGTCGGTATACAGGTCGTGAAGTTCGGGTTCGGGCGCGCTTTCGGCGAAGTCGGCCGCGTCGCTGACGATCTGACGGATTTCCTTGTCGATATCCTTGACCTTGTCCTCGGCGATCCCGGCGTCGAGCATCAGCTTCTTGAGATGCTCGATCGCGTCGCTCTTGTCGCGCACCGCCTGCACTTCCTCGCGGCTGCGATATTTGGCGGGGTCGGACATCGAGTGGCCGCGATAGCGATAGGTCTTGAGCTCGAGCAGGATCGGCCCCTTGCCCGCGCGCACCCATTCGAGCGCCGCCTCGGCCGCACTACGCACCGCGAGCACGTCCATGCCGTCGACCTGCATCCCGGGAATGCGGAAACTCTCACCACGGCGATAAAGCTGGTCCTCGGCCGACGAGCGGTTGACCGAGGTGCCCATGGCGTATTGGTTGTTCTCGATCACGAAGATGATCGGCAGCTTCCAGAGCTCGGCCATGTTGAAGCTTTCGTACACCTGCCCCTGGTTCGCGGCGCCGTCGCCGAAATAGGCCATGGCGACGCCGCCGTCGCCGCGATATTTGTGGGCGAAGGCGAGGCCGGTGCCGAGCGACACCTGCGCGCCGACGATGCCATGACCGCCATAGAATTTATGCTCGACGCTGAACATGTGCATCGAGCCGCCCTTGCCGCGCGAAATCCCCGCGGCGCGGCCGGTGAGTTCAGCCATGATCACCTTGGGGTCGATGCCGTAGGCGAGCATGTGACCGTGGTCGCGATAGCCGGTGATGACGCTGTCCTTGTCGCCGTCGAGCGCCGACTGGAGCCCGACCGCAACCGCTTCCTGACCGATATAGAGGTGGCAGAAGCCGCCGATCAGGCCGAGGCCATAGAGCTGTCCGGCCTTTTCCTCGAAGCGACGGATGAGCAGCATCTCGCGATAGAATTTCTCAAGCTCCTCGGGCGTCGCCTGATAGGGAGCGGGCTCGCTCGGCTGCTCGCGGTTGGTGGCGGGCGCTGGGGTGGATGCGGATTTTTTCGGCGCGGCAGTCTTACGCGCGGGTTCTTTGGCCAAGGCGGATTTCCTCTTGCGGTTAGCCGTTACGGCAAGGCCCCCTATAGGAGAGCGACGCCCCGCTTGGCAACGCCCGCTTGGGCCGGCGGAAGGCCTGGCGTTACGTATGCATTTTCTGCAATCGCGATGGGATGAAACAAGCCCCTCCTCCTTCAGAGGAGGGGTCGGAACGCCCTATTCCTTGCCGTCCATCGGAATGGCGATCTCATCGGGGTGCATGACCCCCAGCTTCTCGCGGACATATTCGTCGGCAAGGTCGGGGTCGACGCGGCGCCGGTCGAGCAGATTGACCCGGTTCTGGAGCTCGCCCTGCTTCTTGGCGAGCTGGTTCAGCACGATGCGCTTCTTCTCGACCGACTGGCTGTAATCGCCCCAGGCGTAAAGCCCGGTCGGCCCGAAGATCGCATAGCCGATCATCGCCAGCACCGCGATCAGCGCCACCGCGGGACCAATGGCCCGATTCATCGATTTGCGGAATTTATGGCGCTGCGTCATTTCGGCCCTTGAATCAGAGTTGATTCGCGGCGTCAAGGCTTCAAATCCCGGCAGTCGGCAAAGAATCAGCCGAAAATCGCCATCCCCGGATAGCGCGCCATGTCGCCCAGTTCCTCCTCGATACGGATGAGCTGGTTATATTTGGCGAGCCGGTCCGAGCGCGCGAGGCTGCCGGTCTTGATCTGGCCGCAGTTGGTCGCGACCGCAAGGTCGGCGATCGTCGAATCCTCGGTCTCGCCCGAACGGTGCGACATCACCGCGGTGTAGCGCGCGCGGTGCGCCATATCGACCGCATCGAGCGTTTCCGACAGCGTGCCGATCTGGTTGACCTTGACGAGCAGCGAGTTGGCGAGGCCGGTCTTGATGCCGTCCTCCAGACGCAGCGGATTGGTCACGAACAGGTCGTCGCCGACGAGCTGGCATTTGTCGCCGATCAGGTCGGTCAACGCCTTCCAGCCCGCGAAATCATCCTCGCTCATTCCGTCCTCGATCGATTTGATCGGATAATCCTTGACGAGCGCGGCGAGATAGTCGGCCATCTGTTCGGGGCTCAGCGACAGGCTCTCGCCGCTGATCTCGTACTTGCCGTTCTTGAAAAACTCGGTCGCGGCGCAATCGAGCGCGAGCACGACGTCGCTGCCGAGCTTGAAGCCCGCCTGCTCGACCGAGGCGGCGATGAAATCGAGCGCGTCGCGCGTCGAGGCGAGATTCGGGGCAAAGCCGCCCTCGTCGCCCACCGCCGTCGCGAGGCCCTTCTGCGCGAGGCCCTTCTTCAGCGTATGGAAAATCTCGCTGCCCCAGCGCACCGCGTCGGCGATGCTGCCCGCGCCGACCGGCATGATCATGAATTCCTGCACGTCGATCGGATTGTCGGCATGTTCGCCGCCGTTGATGATGTTCATCATCGGCACCGGCAAGGTGCGCGCCGAGACGCCGCCGACATAGCGATAGAGCGGCAGTCCGCGCGCATCCGCCGCTGCTTTTGCGGCGGCGAGGCTGACGCCGAGGATCGCATTGGCGCCGAGGCGGCCCTTGTTCGCCGTGCCGTCGAGGTCGATCATCGCCATGTCGAGCTCGCGCTGGTCCTCGGCATCGAGGCCGATCAGCGCCTCGGCGATCTCGCCGTTCACGGCCGCGACCGCCTTGGTCACGCCCTTGCCGAGATAGCGCGCCTTGTCGCCGTCGCGAAGCTCGACCGCTTCGTGCGCACCGGTCGAGGCGCCCGAGGGCACCGCGGCGCGGCCGAAGCTGCCGTCCTCCAGCAGCACATCGACTTCGACGGTGGGATTGCCCCGGCTGTCGAGGATTTCGCGGCCGTGGATGTCGATGATGGCGGTCATGGGAACTGTCCTGCTGGAGCCCACGCGGCGGGGCATTGGAGAAAGCGCCCGCCTGTTATCGGCGCCGTGCCGCCAGTGCAACCACCGCATAGGAATTTTGACGGGCTATGGAACCATTGGCCGCGCCTTGCTATATATCTGGACAGGACCAAAAAGGGCTTACGACCGGCGCTCCCCTGACGGCACGAGGCTCGATAAAAGAAGAGGATAGTGCCCCATGGCCAAAGCCGCCACTCCCGCCGCCAAGAAAGCCACGCCCAAAGCGCCTGCGAAGGCCGCCGCGACCAAAGCCGCGCCCACGCGCAAGCCCGTCGCGGCGAAGGCGGCCGCCAAGGACCATCCGATCCGCGACCAGCTCGCGGCGACGCGCGACACGATCCGGTCGGAAGCCTCGAAGAAGGCCGCGTCGCTGAAGGAAGAGGCGACGACACTGAAGAACCAGGCATCGGTCCGGGCGCGCGATGCCGCGACCAAAGGCAAGGACAAGGCCGCCGAAGCCGTCGGCAGCCTCGCCCGGATGCTCGAGGACAGCGCCGGCACCGTCGACAGCAAATTCGGCAAACAATATGGCGACTATGCCCGTTCGGCTGCCTCGACCGTCGCCGGCCTCGCCACGACGCTCAACAAGAAAGACCTCGACGAGCTCGCCGCTTCGACCAAGGACATGGTCAAGAAGAACCCGGCGGTCGCGGTCGGGGCCGCGGCGGTGATCGGCTTCGTGCTGGCGCGGATGCTCAAGGGCGGCTCGAACGACTGACAGCCGCTTGCCGTCCCCCGACACCAGCCCCCCGCCCGCTGCATCCGGTCAGCGCAGCTTCGACGGCGTCAGCCATGGCTATGCGCCCGACGGCCGCCCGGTCGCGCCGCCGCCGGTGCCGCTCGAAAAGATCGTCGATGACGTCATCGACAATCTCTCGGCGACCGCGAAGGCCGAACTGGCGCTGCTCGAAGCGCGCAGCGAGCTGGCGCTGCACGGCGCGAGCTGGACCGCGGCGTGGGGTGCGATCGCCGCCTCGGCGCTGGGCATCGCGATGCTCGCGCTGGCTTTCGGGGCGATCCTGGTGCTCGCCCCGCGCATCGGCCCGCTGCTCGCGACGCTGATCGTCGTCGGCGTTCTGCTCGCCATCGCCGCCTTTGCGGGATGGCGCGCGCAGCGCAGCTATGGCGACATCCGCACCGCGCTGCGGCGCGACCTCACCAGCGAAAGGGGCGACGACTGATGCCGGGGACGCGCAACCGCCTGATCAACGCCGCGCGCCGTTCGATGCTTCAGCGCGCCGAACTGCACCGGCGGCTCGACGTCGCCAAGGCGGCGTTCAAACCAAAATCACTCCTCGATCGCGGAAAGTATCGCGTGGGCGAGAAGGTCGACGATGCCGCGCATATCGTGCGGCAGGAATTTCGCGACAATCGCCTGCCGATCGCGCTCGCCGCGGTGGCGGGCGTGGCGTGGCTGTTTCGCGAACCGATCAAGGACCATGTGCCGAAGCTGGCGCAAAAGGCGCAGGATCTGGCCGACGCCGTCCTGGACAAATTCCGGCCCGATGCGGCCGAGCCATATCTGGAGGAAGATGATGAAGCCGCTGAGTGAAACCGCCAACGACGCCCGCGCGAAAGCGAGCGAACTTGCGGAGAAAACCGCCGAAAATGCGCGCGCAACCGCCGAGGCGGCGAAGGCGCGCATCCAGGACGGCTATGGCCGCGCCCGCGCCGCGACGAGCGAGCTTGCCGCGAAGGCAGGCGAACAGGCCGACGCCGCGCGCGAAGCCGCCGGCGAGGCTTATGCAAAGGGCAAGGCGCAGGCGAAACGCGCGAACAGCAAGCTCAAGACCGCGGCCGAGAAACAGCCGCTGGCGCTCGTCGCGGGGGCCGTCGCGATCGGCGCGCTGCTCGGTTCGCTGCTGCCGAAATCGATCCGCGGGGATCGCGCCGACGACGAGGAATGAGCCGACTTGCCGTAGCGGCAAAGCGCTGGTAGGGGCGCCCATCCCTCCCCTCCCCAGCGCTAACCCGCAAGGAAAGCTAGCCATGAGCAAATTGCACCTCGTGTTCGGCGGACGCGTCAGCGATCCGCAGGGCCTCGATTTCGTCGACCTGAACGCGCTCGACGTCGTCGGCCTGTTCCCCGATTACAAATCCGCCGAAAAGGCATGGCGCAGCGCCGCCCAGCGCACCGTCGACGATGCCGAAATGAAATATGTCGTCGTCCACCTGCACAAGCTGCTGCAGCCCGACGCGGAATAACACCCACCTCGTCATTGCGAGCGCAGCGAAGCAATCCACAATGGCGTAAACCGCCCTGGATTGCTTCGCTGCGCTCGCAATGACGACTAATTAGAACTTAGAGCATTTCCGATTAAATCGTCATCCCGGCCTTCGCCGGGATGACGAGACAGGAAAGGCAGGGTTACAGGCTAACCCGATCACGCTTTACCGGAAATTATCCGCATAGGCCTGAATCTTCAGCGTCCGGACCGGCGTCGGCGCGATCTCGACCTCGATGCCGTTCTTCTCGGCATAGGCGACCGCCTCGTCGCGGGTCGCAAAGCCCAGGCGAAGCTGGCGCCGCGTGTCGCCGCTGCCCGCCCAGCCCATCAGCGGATCGGCCTTGCGCGCCTCGGCGGGCGCATATTCCAGCATCCAGCGCTGCGTGCCGGCACGGCCCGACTGCATCGCATTCTTGGGTTTCTGGAAGATACGCGCTTTCATCGACACTCGTCCTGACAGGGTGACTCTGCCGCCGCCTTAGCGCCAAGCTACGTCCACGAAAAGAGGCCTATTGCCCATCGCGCCGCGCCTGCGCCGCCTTGGTCAGCAAAGTCGGCCGCGCGGACGCCGGGTCGTCGGGCCAGCTATGCTTGGGGTAGCGCCCACGCATCTCCTTCGCGACCTCGGACCAGCTCCCGCTCCAGAAGGAGGCGATGTCGCGGCTCGTCTGGATCGGGCGGTGCGCGGGCGAGGTCAGCGCGAGGACGAGCGGCACCGGCGGATCGCCGATCGCCGGATGGCGCGCGAGCCCGAACATCTCCTGCACGCGCACGCTGACCGTCGGCCCACCGTCGGCGCCATAATCGATCGCATGGCGGCTGCCCGCGGGGGTCGCATAATCGGCGGGGGCGAGCTTTTCGAGCAATTGCCGCGCGGGCCAGTCGAGCAGCCCCGACAGCGCGTCGGCGAGCCGCTGGTCGCCGATGTCGCGCAGCCCGCGCGTCTTCTCCAGCAAGGGCGCGAGCCAGATGTCGAGGCTGTCGGCGAGCGCGGGCGCCGACAGCGTGTCGAGCCCCGCGAACGACGCGCGCTGGCGCAGCGCCTGCGACACCGGCCCCCAGCCGATCAACCCGAGCCCCTTTTCGCGCACCGCCGCGAGCCGCACCGCGACATCATCCTCGGCGCCTTCGGCCCGCCCCGCCTGCCCGCTCGTCAGCGCAATCGCGCCGAGGCGGCGCTCGCGGCGGTGATCGACGCGGTCGCTGTCCGCATCGTAGCGGCTCGCCGAGCGGCTCTCGATCTGGTCCGCAAAGATCGCCTCGACCTCGGCGAGCGTGATCGGTGCCGCGCCCAATATGCGCACGCCTGCCGCGTGCCCCTGCGCATCGGCGATGGCGAGCCATTCGCTGTTCGCCAGCGGATCGAGCGGGTCGAGCTTGTAGGCGCGGCCGCCCGCGCTCAGATAGTCGCCGCGCTGCCCCGCGCGCCGGCGCGCGACGCGATCGGGCCACGCGGTCGCGATCCAGCCGCCGACCGAGCGCTCGCCGAGCGCGCCCGCATCCGCCGCCAGCCTTTCGCCAAGCCCCGCCAGCCGCCGCGCGAGCCGCCACGCGCCTTCGGCGCGGTCGCCCTTCAGGCCCCGCCAGCGCGAAAGCCGCGCCTCAACATCGACCCCGCGCCCGCCGAGTCCCGGCTCGGTCAGCAGGACCGCGAGCTTTGCCGCCCTATCCGCCTCCCCCGCGCGCGCCGCGTCGAGCAGCATATGCGCGAGCGGCACCGGCAGCGGGATCGCCGCGAGCGCCTTGCCATGCGCGGTGATCCGCCCGTCGTCGCCGAGCGCACCGATCGCCTGGAGCCGCGCCTTGGCTTCGGCGACGGCGGCGGGCGACGGCGGGTCGAGCCAGCCCAGTTGGCGCGGATCGACGATGCCCCAGCTCGCGCAGTCGAGCACGACGGGCATCAGGTCGTTCTCGTGGATTTCGGGCGGGTCGAAGGGCGGCATTCCCGCCGTCGCCGCGGCTTCCCACAAGCGATAGGCGACCCCCGGCCCCTGCCGCGCCGCGCGGCCCGCGCGCTGGGTCGCCGACGCCTGGCTCGCGCGTTCGGTGACCAGCCGCGCGATTCCCGCGGCCTTGTCGAAGCGCGGGCGCCGCGACAATCCCGCGTCGATGACGATCCGCACCCCTTCGATGGTCAGGCTCGTCTCGGCGATGCTGGTGGCGAGGATCAGCTTGCGCCCGCCATCAGGATCGCGGACGAGCGCTTTTCGCTGCGCCGCCGGGTCGATCTGCCCGTGCAGCCGGTGGACGACGAGCCGCAGCCCCGCCGCCTCGACCGCCGCCGCAGCGCGCTCGATGTCAGCAGCGCCGGGCAGAAAGGCGAGCATGTCGCCCTCCCCCTCGTCCGCCATCGCCTGCCGCACCGCCGCGAGCACCGACGCTTCCAATCGATCCTCGGCGCGGCGGCCGATAGAGCGCAGGTCGAGCGGCCAGCTTTTGCCCTCGCTCCTCACCACCGGGGCATCGCCGAGCAGCGCCCCGAAGCGCGCGCCGTCGAGCGTCGCCGACATGGCGATGAGGCGCAGGTCGTCGCGCAGCCCCTGTTGCGCATCGATCGCCAGCGCGAGCGCGAAATCGCCGTCGAGGCTGCGTTCGTGCACCTCGTCGAACAATACGGCGGAGACGCCCTGCAGTTCGGGGGCGGCGAGGATGCGGTTGCGAAACAGCCCCGGCGTCATCACCAGCAGCCGCGTCGCCGCCGACTGCTTGCTGTCGAGCCGCGTCGCATAGCCGACACGCCCGCCGACCGCCTCGCCCATCTCCTCGGCGATCCGCTCGGCCGCCGCGCGCGCCGCGAGCCGGCGCGGCGACAGCAGCCACACCGAACCCTTGCACCACGGCTGATCGAGCAGCGCGGGCGCGACCCGCGTCGTCTTGCCCGCCCCCGGCGGCGCGACGACGACGGCATTGGGCTTCAGCAGCAGCGCCGCCATGATGTCGGGCAGCACCGCATCGATCGGCAGCGCCTGCCTCATAGTGTCAATAAGCGCGGGCGACCGCGAAGGCGACCGCTTCGGTCAGCGCGTTCTTCGCCTGGCTCGCGCGAAAACCCCCGATCGCATCGACCGCGCGCTGGCCGTAATGGCGCGCGCGGGCCAGCGTGTCGGCGATCGTGTCGTGCTTCAACAGCAGGCTTTTGGCATGGGCAAGGTCGGCGTCCGATGTCTTGTGCCCGACGATCGCCTGCTTCCAGAACTCGCGCTCCTCGGCGCTGCCGCGCGCATAGGCGAGGATGACGGGCAGCGTGACCTTGCCGTCGCGAAAGTCGTCGCCGACCCCCTTGCCCATCGTCTCCGCGTCCGAAACATAGTCGATCGCATCGTCGACGAGTTGGAAAGCGATTCCGAGGTTGCGGCCATAGGCGTCGAGCGCCGCCTCGGTCGCGTCGTCGCGCTCGGCGACGACCGCGGCGATCTTGCACGCGGCGGCGAACAGTTCGGCGGTCTTGGCGTTGATGATCGCGAGATACTGGTCCTCGCTCGTCTCGATCCGGCGCTGCGCCGAAAGCTGGTTGACCTCGCCCTCCGCGATCACCGCCGATGCGCGCGAGAGAATCTTCAGCACCTTCAGCGACCCGTCCTCGACCATCACCTCGAAAGCGCGGCTGAACAGGAAGTCGCCGACCAGCACCGAGGCGCTGTTGCCCCAGATGATGTTCGCGGTCTTGCGGCCGCGGCGCAGGTCCGACCCGTCGACGACATCGTCGTGGAGCAGGGTCGCGGTATGGATGAACTCGACCGCGGCGGCGAGCTTGCAATGGCGGTGCCCCGGATAGTCGAGCAGCTTGCCGCAAGCGAGCGTCAGCATCGGCCGCATCCGCTTGCCGCCGCCCGCGATCAGATGCCCCGCGAGCTCGGGAATCAGCGGAACTTCAGACTGCATCCGGTCGAGAATGACCGCATTCACTTCATTCATGTCGGCGGCGACGAGCGCCATCATCGGGTCGAGCGAGGGCGGCCGGTCGCCGTGGAGCAGGTGGATGTCCGCAGTCATGACAAGCGCCGCCTTGGCCGTGCGCCTGCAAATTTGCAACGACTTTCGGCTTGCCTTGCTCCCCTGCCCGGTGCCAAGCGGGCCGGGCATAAGAGGAGCCGCGCATGGACGATCAACTCAGCCGTTACCGCCAGAGCATCGACAATATCGACGCCGCGCTCGTCTATATGCTGGCCGAGCGGTTCAAGGTGACCAAGGCGGTCGGCGAACTCAAGGCGCGGATCGACCTGCCCCCCGCCGATCCCGGCCGCGAGGCGCGGCAGGTCGAGCGACTGCGCAGCCTTGCCCGCGATGCCGATCTCGATCCCGATTTCACCGAAAAATTCCTGCGCTTCATCATCGACGAAGTGATCCGCCACCACGAGCAAGCCAAAAGGGAGAGCGAAGCATGACCCATCCGATCTTCGCCAAATGGCCGGCCCGGCACCCCGACCGGCTCCAGCTTTTCGGCCTGCCGACGCCGAACGGGGTCAAGGTCAGCATCATGCTGGAGGAATGCGGCCTGCCTTATGAGGCGCACCGCATCGACATCGGGGCGAACGAAAGCCACGATCCCGCTTTCCTGGCGCTCAACCCGAACGGCAAGATTCCCGCGATCTACGACCCCGACGGCCCCGGCGGCAAACCGCTGGCGCTGTTCGAATCGGGCGCGATCCTGATCTATCTCGCCGACAAGGCGGGGCAGTTCCTGCCGAAGGAAGGCCCCGCACGCTACGAAACCATCCAGTGGCTGATGTGGCAGATGGGCGGCGCCGGGCCGATGTTCGGCCAGCTCGGCTTCTTCCACAAATTCGCCGGGCGCGATTATGAGGACAAGCGCCCGCGCGACCGCTACGCGGCGGAATCGGCACGGCTGCTCGGCGTTCTCGACGGCCGCCTCGCCGGGCGGACGTGGATCATGGACACGGAGTATAGCATCGCCGACATCTCGCTGCTCGGCTGGGTGCGCAACCTGATCGGCTTCTACGACGCGGCGGAGATCGTCAGGTTCGAGCGGTTCAAGAACGTCCAGGCGTGGCTCGACCGCGGCCTCGCCCGCCCGGCGGTGCAGCGCGGGCTGGAGGTCTGCGCGGCCTGACGCGGCTACAGCCGGTCCATCCGCAGCCAGCGCGCATCGCCGAGCCAGGCCTTCGAGAGCGCCCTGTCCGCCGCCGCGGCTTCCAGCTTGTTCCCCTGCGCCGCTTCGCTGCGGCCGAGGCCATAGAGCGCCCAGCCATTGTTCGGCGTCTGCGTCAGCGCGCCGCGAAACGCCTCGCTGGCATCGGCATAACGCCCCGCCTGAAACAGCGCCGCACCCAGCGACTGCCGGACCGGATAATACCAATAAGCGGGCTCCTGATAGGGAATCCGCCCCTCGATCGCGATCGCCTGCCGATAGAAGGCGATCGCTTCGTCATGACGCCCCCCGGCCGCAGCGAAGCGGCCGCGCGCGACCAGTTCAGCGAGCATCACCAGATCGTCGGCGGGTATGCCCTGATCGATCATGCCCTTCATGGCGTCCGATGTTCTGAGCCGCGCCATCGCCGCCAGTTCGCGATCGAAACCGGCACGATCGCGGAGGCGGGCATAAGCGATGCCGCGGGCATAATGGCGCATCGCGGTCGGGTAAGCGAGGCGCGTATCGGGCGCTGCCATCGCCAATATCGCTTTCGGTTCGGCAAATTGCGCCATCGCCAGATAGGGCGCCGCGTCGATCGACTGAATCCACGCGATCCGTTCCGACGTCGCGGGGTCGAGCACCGTGCCGAGCCGCTGCGCCTCGCGGATCGCGGTCGGCATGTCGCCCGCCATCTGCGCCGAGGTCACGATGAAATGGATATTGTGCGGATAATAGCCGTAGCGGACGAGGCCGTGATCGCCGGCGCTGCGAATGAAGGCTTCGTCGGCGCGTGCCGCCGCGACGTTCACGCGGATCGAATCGGCGTGGCGCCCGCGCAGTTGATAGATATGCCCCGGCATGTGCACGAGATGCGCCGCGCTCGGCGCACGCGGGTTCGCCAGCCGGTCGGCCGCCGCCTCGGCACGCTGCGGATCGCTCGCTTCCATCAGGTGAATATAAAGATGGTTCGCCTGAACATGCGCGAGATTGCGGCCCAGCACCGTTTCAATCAGCCGCACCGCTTCGCCGCTGCGGCCCACCGGCGTTTTCTTGTCACTCTCCCAATAATTCCAAGGGCTGGTGTCCATCGCCGCCTCGGCGGCGAGCACCGCGACATCGTCGTCACCCGGAAAGCGGCGCGCCACATCGAGCATCGCGTCGGCATAGGCCGCATCGAGCGCCGCGCGATCCGCCCCCGGATCGCGCGAATAGCGGTGCGCGACGGCTTCGATCAGCGCCCGTTCCATGGGAGACGCCCCGTCGCGCAACGCCATCGCGCGGTCCATCGCGTCGAGCGCCGCCGCATGGTCGCGATCGTCCATCGGTGCGTTGATGTTCGGGCCGAGGGCGACCGCTTCGCCCCACCAGCACATCGCGCATTTCGGGTCGAGCCGCTGCGCTTCGCGGAACGAGCGCACCGCGCCCGCATGGTTGAAGCCATAGGTCAGGAGCAGCCCCTGGCTGAAATAGCGCCGCGCCTGCGGCTCGCGGGTCGAGACTGGAAACGGCGATGCGGCGAGATCGGCGAAAAGCGGAATCGGCCGCGCCTCGCTCGCCGGTGCAGCAAAGGCGGAAGCGATCAGAAGCTCGCGAGCCAAGGTGGACCCTGCCTTTTCCGCTCCACAGAGCAGGGTGGCAAGACGGCTGGGATCGAGAGCCTCCAGCGCCGCGGCCGAAAAAACAGGCAAGGTCGTAGAGCTTGAAAGCGAGAACCCGATCCCGAAGATCGCGGCTAATTTGAAGGCCCCGTGCATCATAATTCCCCTTCCCCAAAGGTGAACCACAAACGGCGCGGGGAAGGTAGCATGGAGGCCAGTTCATCCAAAGTGCGATGATTTCGGTTGCGATAACCGGGACGGAAAATGTCCTGAAACGAGCGGGAGCTGCCCTATCTTCTCCCCTCCCTGCAAGGGAGGGGGCGGGGGTGGGTGGCCGCCGAAGGCGGCGCTCTTCCTTCCGGCTCGCTACGCTCGCTACCCTCCTCTAACCCCTCCCTTCCAGGGAGGGGGATGGCCGCTTCCCGCCCCAAACCTGCCTATCCCGCCGGCAGCCTGAGCCGCACGAGCAATCCGCCCAGATCCTCGCTTTCCTCCAGCGCGATGCTGCCGCCGTAAATCTCCGCCACATCGCGGACGATCGCGAGCCCCAGCCCGGTTCCCGGCTTGCCGCTGTCGAGCCGCACGCCGCGATCGATCACCCGCTCGCGGTCGGCGGGCGAAATGCCCGCGCCGTCGTCCTCGACCAATATTTCGGCCATATTGCCGTCGCGCTGGATGGTGACGAAAACGCTGCCGCCGCCGTATTTGGCCGCGTTTTCGAGGAGATTTCCGATCAACTCGTCGAGGTCCTGCCGCTCCAGCCGCGCGACCAAGGTGCGGTCGCCTGCCGCGTCGAGGCGGACATCGGGATAGAGCAGCCCGACCGCGCGCGAGACGCTGTCGACGCTCTCGCGGACATTGGCGCGCGCCTGTGCGGCCCCGCGGCGCCCGACCGCGCGTGCGCGCGCGAGATGATGCTCGACCTGCCGCTGCATCGTCGCCGCCTCGCGCCGCACCGTGTTCGCAAGGTCGCTGTCGGAGCCGTTCGCGCTGTTCACGAGCACGGTCAGCGGCGTCTTGAGCGCATGGGCAAGGTTGCCCGCGTGCAGCCGCGCTTCTTCGGCCTGTTTTTCATTATGCGCGAGCAGCGCGTTGAGTTCGTCGACCATCGGCTGCACCTCGAGTGGCAGCGGCGCGGTGACGCGGCGGTTCTGCCCGCCGCGCATCGCCGCGATTGCGCGGCGGATGTGGCGGAGCGGCAGCAGTCCGTAAAAGGTCTGGAGCGCGGCGAGGATGATCAGCCCGAGCCCGAGCAGCGCCAGGCTGGGGATCAATGTCGCGCGCACCGCACGGGTCTGAAGGTCGAGCGCGTCGCGCGACTGGGCGATCTGGAAGCGCCAGTTGGTCTTGCTGCCCGGAAGCAGGACGTTGCGTTCGAGCACGCGCAACTCCTCGTCGGGAAACTGGTTGCTGTTATAGGTGTGGAGCGCGGTGTCGACATGCTCGCGCGGCGGGCGCAGCGTCCGCTCCCACAAGGAGCGCGAGCGGTAGGGTTCCTGCCCCGCACCGCTGATCTGCCAGTAGAGGCCGCTATAGGGTTCGAGGAAGCGCTGGTCGCCAAGCGGTTCGATCAGCCGCACCTCGCCGTCGGGGCCGATCTCCGACGAGCGGATCATCGCGATCAGCACATATTCGAGGCTCGAATCGAAATTGCGCGTAATCGCCCCGGTCAGCACCCGGTCGAGCGCGAAGCCGCCGCCGATCAGCAGCACCGAAATCCAGATCGCCGCGATCGCGATCATGCGCCGCGCGAGACTGCCGGTGACGCGGCTGATCAGCGCCGCGGGCCGCGGCGGCGTTTCGGTCACGGCGGCCGGGGCGGCGTCCGCCACGCGCGGCTCAGCCCTGCGGATCGTCGAGCTGATAGCCGAGGCCGCGGATCGTGGTGATGATGTCGGCGCCCAGCTTCTTGCGGATGCGCGTCACGAACACCTCGATCGTGTTCGAATCACGGTCGAAATCCTGATCGTAGATATGCTCGATCAACTCGGTGCGCGACACGACCTTGCCCTTGTGATGGAGCAGGTAGGACAGCAGCTTATATTCCTGCGCGGTGAGCTTGACCGGCTCGCCGCCCAGCGTCACGCGGCCCGAGCGGGTGTCGAGGCGGACCTTGCCCGCGATCAGCTCGCTCGACGCATTGCCGGAAGCGCGGCGGATCAGCGCGCGCAGACGGGCGATCAGCTCCTCGGTCTGGAACGGCTTCGCCAGATAATCGTCGGCGCCCGCGTCGAGCCCCGCGACCTTGTCCGACCAACTGTCGCGCGCGGTCAGGACGAGAACGGGGAAATTGCGCTTCTCGCGCCGCCAGCGGTCGAGCACGGTCAGCCCGTCGATCTCGGGAAGCCCCAGGTCGAGGATCGCCGCGTCATAATTTTCGGTCGAGCCAAGGAAGTGGCCGTCCTCGCCGTCGGTCGCGAGATCGACGGCATATCCGGCGCCTTCGAGCGTGGCCTTGAGCTGCGGACCCAGCGTGGGTTCGTCCTCGACAATCAAAATCCGCATTCAGGCGCCTTTCCTTTGCGTGCCGATATCCCGGCCGCCGTGTCACGACTGTGTATCAAGTCCGAACGATCATCGCAAAATGTCGTTGCGGTCCTCGCTCGGCAAATGGGGAATTCAGGGGGGTCAGGGTTTGCGACCGACGATCCGGCCGGTGCGGGCATCCACATAGACGATGACGACTTGCGATCCATCCATGAATTTCAGCGCATAGATCATCCGGCGGGAGTCGAACTGCGGCCCGCCAAGATAGGTCATGCCGCTGTAAGGATGCCGCGCCTTCACTTCCGCCACCAGCCGGTTGAGCGGGATCACCTGCCCCTGGGCCGCGGCGTCGCGCATATTATCCTGATCGCGCTCGACACGCGCCGACGCGGGCGACGCGGCAAGAAGCAAGGCGGAAGCGAGCGAGAGGGACAGCGTGCGGATCATGGTCCGGCTTCTAATGCGAACGCATTGAATAAGCGATGAATGAAGCGGACAGCCAATATTCGGCCTCAACCGCATCGGGGGGAATGGTGGGCGCGACAGGGATTGAACCTGTGACCCCACCCGTGTGAAGGGTGTGCTCTACCGCTGAGCTACGCGCCCATTCCCGTGCCGGTCGAATATCGGCCAGCGTCCGAAGGCCGGCCGTCCATAGCCGCTCGCGCGGGTAATGCAACGCCCATTCGACACCGATCGTCCGGGATCGCCCGGAATCGAATCGGGCCGCGGCTTGCACCGCGGCCCGAGATGATGTCACCCAAAGGTGCCGGTCAACTTAGTTGACGGCGTCCTTGAGGGCCTTGCCGGCCTTGAACTTCGGCTGGTTCGACGCCGCGATGGTCATCGTTTCGCCGGTGCGCGGGTTGCGGCCGGTCGATGCCTTGCGCTTGCTGACCGCGAAGGTGCCGAAGCCGACGAGACGGACTTCGCCGCCCTTCTTGAGCGCGCCGGTGATCGCGTCGAACACGGCTTCGACCGCCTTGCTCGCATCGCCCTTGGTAAGGCCGCTCGAGTCAGCGACGGCGGCGATCAGGTCTTGTTTGTTCATGCCTAAGGAACCCCTGCATAGGTGGATAGAATGATTCATGGCCCGAAGCCATGGCGCGCCACTAACGATGTTTCCCACTGGGTTGTCAAAGCAAAAATCGCAGAAAACCGCTCCAAAACGCCAATTTTGCGACGAATCAGGGCGAAACGGGGTCCGTCGTCGGCCGATCAGTGGCGAATCGCCCTTTCGAGGTCGCCGCCGGGCGCGTGCGGGGGCGACGCGGCAAGCTCGTCGGCCTCGGTCCACTCGATCGGCTCGACCGGCGAGACCAGCGCTTCGGCGAGCACCTGATCGACGTGGCTCACCGGAATGATCTTGAGCTTCGCCGTGATGTTTGCCGGAATTTCAACCAGATCCTTTTCATTCTCTTCGGGAATGAGGACGGTCGTGATCCCGCCGCGCAACGCCGCGAGCAGCTTTTCCTTGAGGCCGCCAATCGCGAGCACGCGGCCGCGCAGCGTGACTTCGCCGGTCATCGCGACATCCTTGCGCACCGCGATCCCGGTGAGCGTCGACACCATCGCGGTGACCATGCCGACACCCGCCGACGGGCCGTCCTTCGGCACCGCGCCCTCGGGCAGATGGATGTGGATGTCCTTGCGCGCGAACAGGCTGGGCTTGATGCCGTAGGCAGGAGCCCGCGCCTTCACGAAGGACAGCGCGGCCTGCACCGATTCGGTCATCACTTCGCCGAGCTTGCCGGTGGTGCGAACCTGCCCCTTGCCCGACGCGGTGACCGCCTCGATCGTCAGCAGTTCGCCGCCGACCTCGGTCCAGGCAAGGCCGGTGACCGCGCCGACCTGATCCTCGCCGTCCGAGACGCCGTGGCGGAATTTCCGCACGCCCGCGAACTCCGACAGATTGTCCGGGGTGACGACGACGCTCTCCGCCTTGCCCTCCAGAATCTTGCGCAGCGCCTTGCGCGCCAGCCGCGCAATTTCACGCTCGAGCGTGCGGACGCCCGCCTCGCGGGTATAATAGCGGATGAGGTCGCGCAGCCCTTCGTCGGTCAGCTCGAACTCGCCGGCCTTCAGTCCGTGCGCCTCGATCTGCTTCGCGATCAGGTGACGCTTCGCGATCTCGACCTTCTCGTCCTCGGTGTAACCTTCGAGGCGGATGATCTCCATGCGGTCGAGCAAGGGCTGCGGCAGGTTCAGCGAATTCGCCGTGGTGACGAACATGATATCGCTGAGGTCGATGTCGATCTCCAGATAATGGTCCTGGAACTTCGCATTCTGTTCGGGATCAAGCACTTCGAGCAACGCCGACGCCGGATCGCCGCGAAAATCCTGGCCCAGCTTGTCGATCTCGTCGAGCAGGAACAGCGGGTTCATCGTGCCCGCCTTCTTGAGGTTGGTAACGATCTTGCCCGGCAGCGAGCCGATGTACGTGCGGCGGTGACCGCGAATCTCGGCCTCGTCGCGCACGCCGCCCAGCGACTGGCGCACGAACTCGCGTCCCGTCGCTTTCGCGATGCTGCGGCCGAGCGAGGTCTTGCCGACGCCCGGAGGGCCGACGAGACACAGGATCGGGCCCTTCAGCTTGTTGGTGCGCGCCTGCACCGCCAGATATTCGACGATCCGGTCCTTGACCTTTTCGAGCGCATAATGATCGTCGTCGAGAACGGCCTGCGCCTTGGCAATATCCTTCTTGAGTTTCGACTTCTTGCCCCACGGCAGCCCGGTCAGCGTGTCGAGATAGTTGCGCACGACGGTCGCCTCGGCCGACATCGGCGCCATCGCGCGCAGCTTCTTCAATTCGGCGTTCGCCTTGGCCTTGGCCTCCTTCGACATTTTGAGGCCATCGATCTTGAGCTGAAGCTCGCCGAGGTCGTCGCCGCCCTCGCCGCTGTCGTTGCCGAGTTCGCGCTGGATCGCCTTCAATTGCTCGTTGAGATAATATTCGCGCTGGCTCTTCTCCATCTGCCGCTTCACGCGGCCGCGAATCTTCTTCTCGACCTGGAGCACGCCGAGTTCGCCCTCCATGAAGGCGAAGACCATCTCCAGCCGCTTCGCGGGCGCATCCTCGACGAGCAAGGCCTGCTTGTCGGATACCTTGATGTTGAGATTGCCCGCGACCGAGTCGGCGAGGCGCGAGGCGTCGTCGATCTGCGACAGTTGCACCGCGGTTTCGGCCGGCATCTTTTTGTTGAGCTTGGCATAGCTTTCGAACTGATCGACGACCGAGCGCATCAGCGCTGCGGTGTCGACGCTGTCGTCGACCGCGTCGGCGACCGGCCTGACGCTCGCCATCACCGCCTTGTCGTCGTCTTCCAGCTTCAGCAGTTTCGCGCGCTCCTTGCCCTCGACAAGCACGCGGACGGTGCCGTCGGGCAGCTTCAGAAGCTGCAGCACGGTGGCGATCACGCCGGTGTCGTAAAGGTCGTCGCGCTGCGGGTCGTCCTCGCCCGGATCGAGCTGGGCGACGAGGAAGATTTCCTTGTCGGCTTCCATCGCGGCTTCGAGCGCGGCGACCGAACGGTCGCGGCCGACGAAGAGCGGCACGATCATGTGCGGAAAAACAACGATATCGCGCAGCGGCAACAGGGGGAAAGCTTGCGTCATTACGGCTCCTGAGCGAGCCCCCGTTTCGGCGGCTCCGCCCTTCTTATAGGGTGTTCATCGCTAATATGGCGTAACTTGCCGCGCATTCAATGACGGTGGGCTGAATGGGTCAGGCTCGCTTCCCGTCTGAACCGTCATCCCGGCGAAGGCCGGAATCTCGCCCTAGCGTTTTGATGCGCCGGCGAGATCCCGGCCTTCGCCGGGATGACGAATGATAAGGACGTCAAAACGGCAGCTTGAACCCCGGCGGCAGCGGCAGGCCGCTCGTCATCTTGCCCATTTCCTCATTGCTGACCGAATCGGCCTTTTCGCGCGCATCGTTGAACGCGGCGGCGAGAAGATCCTCGAGCATCTGCTTGTCCGAGGGAACGATCAGGCTGTCGTCGATATGGATCGCCTTGATGCGTCCCTTGGCGGTGGCGGTAATCTTGACCAGGCCGCCGCCCGAAACCCCCTCGACCTCGAGGGTGTCGAGCTTCGTCTGCGCCTCCTGCATCTGCGCCTGCACGGCGGCGGCGGCTTCCTGCGCCGCCTTCATCATTTCTTCGATCGATTTCATGGCTGGGACCTTTGGTGATTATTGTCGTCTTCGACAAGCCTCGCGTCGGGAAAAGCCGCCAGAGCGGCTTTCACGACCGGCAGTTCGCGGATACGCGCGTCGTTATCGGCCAGTTTCGCGGCCTTCATCTGCCCCAGGCTCGGGCGCGCGTCGCCCTCGCCGGTGCGGACCTGCCAGCGGCTCCCCGTCTGGTTCAGCAGCGCTTCGCCGAGCTTGCGCGCGAAATCGCCGTCGAGCGCGGGCGCCGCCGCATAGACGATCAGGCCGGGTTCGAGTTCGACAAGCTGGAGATGATCGTAGACTTGCAGCGCAAGCTGATGATTGCCGGTGCTTTCGAGGAGCTGGTGAATCTGCGCAATGGTCAGCGACGCAGGCGCTTCGCCCTGAAGCACCGCGGGCGTTTCCGCCGCCGGTTCGGCGACAGCGCGCTCCGCCCCGCCCGGTGCCGGCGGCGCGGCAAGCGGCATCGCGGGCATCCCGCCCTTTTCGAGCAGCTTCGCCAATTCCCCCGGATCGGGCAGCGACGCGGCGTAGATCACGCGCAGCAGCAGCATTTCGAGATGTTCGAGCGGATTGTTCGCGCGCAGCACCTCGTCATGTCCCTTGAGCAGCAATTGCCAGAGGCGGTTCAGCGGCGCGAAGCCCAGCTTCTTCGCCCAGTCGCCGATCCGCTCGCGATCGGCCTCGGCCAGCGCGGGATCGTCGTGGCGCGACACCTTGGCGAGCGTGACCGCGTGGGTCAGGTCCATCAGCCCGCGCACCATCGCGACCGGCTCGATCCCCAGCGCATATTGCGCGCGCGCGAGGTCGATCGCGCCGCCGCTGTCGCCCTCCAGGATCGCCGCCATCAGCTGCGCGATCGACGAGCGGTCGGACAGGCCGAGCATCGCGCGCACCTGTTCGGCGCCGATCTTGCCGCCGCCATCCAGGTCGGCATGCGCGATCGCCTGGTCGAGGATCGACAGACCGTCGCGCACCGATCCTTCGGCGGCGCTCGCGATCAGCCAGACCGCGGGCGCCTCGGCCTCGACGCCTTCCTTTTGCAGAATGACGCTGAAATGCGCGAAGAGCATGTCGGGGGTGATACGGCGAAGGTCGAAGCGCTGACAGCGCGACAGCACCGTCACCGGCACCTTGTTCACTTCGGTGGTCGCGAACAGGAATTTGACGTGCGGCGGCGGCTCTTCCAATGTTTTCAGCAGCGCGTTGAAGGCGTTGCGCGACAACATGTGCACTTCGTCGATGATGTATATCTTGTAGCGCGCCGACACCGCGGCATAGCGCACCGCCTCGATTATCTCGCGCACGTCGTCGACGCCGGTGTTCGACGCGGCGTCCATCTCGATCACGTCGATATGACGGCCTTCGGTGATCGCGCGGCACGGCTCGCAGACGCCGCACGGGTCGATCGTCGGCCCGCCCTGCCCGTCGGGGCCGATGCAGTTCAGCGCCTTGGCGATCAGCCGCGCGGTCGAGGTCTTCCCCACCCCGCGCACCCCGGTCATCAGAAAGGCGTGCGCCAGCCGGTCGCGCGCGATGGCGTTGCCCAGCGTCTTGACCATCGCATCCTGCCCGATCAGTTCGGCAAAGGTCTGCGGGCGATATTTGCGGGCCAGGACACGGTAAGGCCCGCTCGATGCCGGCGGAACGGTCTCGGGCAGGTCCATCCCCAGCATCGGGACATCATCGTCGGCGGAATCGCTCATGGGCCCCGTCTTAGGGGCGGTCGGAGCGCTTGTCGAAGGGGAATAAGGGTAGATCAAACCACGTCACCCCGGACTTGATCCGGGGTCCCGCTCGGCAACGGTGAAAAGCGGGCCCCCGGACCAAGTCCGGGGTGACGATGAAGTCTGACGATAGTCTGGAGGTGGGAGCCGGAACGACCCGCAGCGAATTCGTTGCGGCTGCTTCCTTCCGGACCTGACCGGGTTGGCGAAGACTGCGTCCGCCCGACTCCCGGCGCGCATATGGCGGCGGCAGTGCGGAAATGCAAGCCGGGAGGTCGCGATGGTCAATATCGGCTTTGGGGTGGGGAACCGCCCCTCCCTCTTCGTCATTCCCGGACCAAACACCTAATCCGATTATGGGGAGCGGGCCTCTACGGAATGACCCTCTTGTCGTTGAGGAAATCGACATCGGGATTTTCGCCGATGAAGGTCGATATATAATCCACATAGGGAAACTCGCCGCCCCAAGCCGGCTTCGTGAACGCGGGCGGGGTGTCGACGAAGGCCTTGCGCCACGCCTTATAGTCGTCGAACCACAATTCCTCGACGCGGCCGTAGCGCGGCCGGTTGTCCGGGGCGAGCTTCTCCGCCGCCGTGGCCGGGTCGGCCGGGTCCTCGAGAGTGCGATAACCGAAATATCGCCGCAGTCCCGGCACCTTCGCCATTTCCGGGACGTGCGTGCCGAGCAGCCATTTGTCGCCCTCCGCCTCGCTGACCCCAGCGGGATAGCGGAAATAGATCACCCAGCGGAAATAAGGAGTCTCCTTGGGCGGCACCCGTCCCTGAAGATAGACCTGCTGGGGATTGACCGGGACGATCACCGGCTGCGACCGCGCGAAGGAGCGGTCCGCCCAGCCGCCGGGCGGCGGATCGAGCATGTCGACGAGCGGATTATTCCTTCGGCCCTCGGCGAAATCGCCGAGGCTGTCGTAATAGATTTCGGTCATCCGCCCGCGCCACACATGATAGCGCCGAGCGACGTCGTCGGGCACGATGTAACTGCGATAGGACAGATAATTCTTCTGCCAGGCGCGCATGGCGCGGTGCATTTGCTGCGAATGATAGGTCATGTACCAGCGATCGAGCGCGCCCAGGTTGGTCAGGTCGGGAACGTCGATCATGATGTAAATCTTGACGGCTTTCGGGTCCGCCGTGTCCGCCCTCGCCGGAACCCCGGCCGCAAGCGCTGTCGCAAGGAACAGACATAATCCGGTCACCCATGTCCGCATCATCGCGTCTCCTTCATGCCAGGCCCAAAGCGACGAGCTTGTGCGGCCACACGCGGAATCCCATCGCGTAGACGATCCGCTGCTGCCCATCGATCGAATAGGTCATCGGCGCGCCGAGCACATGGCCGGGGAGCGGTGTTTCCGCCACCAGTTCGCCGGTCAGCTTGTCATAGGCGCGCAGCACCTTCTTCGCGTGGCGGGGGTCGTGCGGCCCCTCGCCGACGAAAAGCAGGGTCTTGGTCGCCAGCGGCGCGGTGCGCTGCTGCGACCCGATCCACCCGAGCTTGAAGGGCGCGAACCGCGGATCGTCGGTCGCCCCCGGCCCGTTGGCCCGCATCCAGAGATGCTTGCCCGTGTTGAGATCGATCGCGGTGATCCGGCTGTAGGGCGGCTTGATCAGCGGCAGCCCCGCCGGACCGTTCACCACCCCCGCCGCGCCCGCGATCTCGGTATTCACCGGCCCTGCGGTCGCGAGCTTGCCATTATCGTCGAGCGCGAGCTGCGAGACCGAGGAGTGCGAGGTGACATAGATGATCCCGGTCTCGGGATCGACCGCCGCCCCCTGCCAATTGGCGCCGCCGGTCCAGGTGGGATGGATCAGGGTCGGCGTCTTGCCGACCGGCGTGTAGAGCGGGCCGTAGCGATAGCGCGACAAGATCCGCTTCGCCTCTTCCCTGATCTCCGGCGTGAAGTCGACGAGCATATCCTCGCTCATACCCTGCGATTCGAACGGCAGCGGCCACGTCGGATGCGGCTGGGTCGGGGCGCTATGCTCGGTCGCGAGCTCGCTTTGCGGGACCGGCCGTTCCTCGATCGGCCAGACCGGCTTGCCGTTGGTCCGGTCGAAGACGAACAGAAACCCCTGCTTGCTCGCCTGCGCGACCGCCTTGATCGGTTTGCCGTCGACGATGATGTCGACGAGGTTGGGCGCGCACGGCAGGTCATAGTCCCAAAGGTCGTGGTGGACGCACTGGTAATGCCAGCGGCGCCTGCCCGTCTCGATGTCGAGCGCGATCAGGCTGTTGGCGAACAGATTGTCGCCCGGGCGGCGCCCGCCATAGACATTGTCGGTCGCGCAGGTGCCGGGCAGATAGACGAGCCCAAGCTCTTCATCGGCGCTCATCGGCGCCCAGATATTGGCGTTGCCGTTCTTTTCGGCGCTTCCGCCATGCCAGCTGTCATATCCGAACTCACCCTTCACCGGCACCGTGTGAAAGGTCCAGCGGAGCGCCCCCGTGCGCGCGTCGAACCCGCGCACGTCGCCGGGGGGCATGATCGGCAGCACGGGCTGATCGTCGATATAACCCCCGACTACCACCATATTTCGCGCAATCAGCGGCGGGCCGAAGCCGCCGTAAAGCACGCTCGGCTTCATCGGAACGGGCCGTTGCAGCCCGACCCGGCGCAGATCGATCTCCCCGTTGGTGCCGAAATCGGCAATGGGCGTCCCGGTCGCGGCATCGAGCGCGATCAGCCGGGCGTCGCAGGTGGCCAGGAAAATGCGCCGATCGTCGCCATCAGCCCAATAGGCGACGCCGCGATGCTGAAAGCCCTTGGTGCTCGGCTTGCCGTTGGTCCAGGCTTCGGGATTATAGACCCAGATCGTCCGGCCGGTGCGGGCGTCGATCGCCGCCGCCTGGCTCATCGCGGTGGCGACATACAGAACGCCGTCGACCATGATCGGCGTGACCTGGAACTCGCCGGGCCGAAGGTCGGGGTGCGCGGCGATGATGTCGCGGTCGGGGGATTCCCATTCCCAGACGACCTGCAACTGCCCGGCGTTGGTGCGATCGATCTGCGCCAACGGCGAATATTTGGCCGAATTGTTGAGCCCGCCATAGGTGGGCCAGTCGGTGCGAAGGGCATCTGCGGCAGCGGCGCGCCCGCGCGGTTTGCCCGTCTTCGCGCGCGCGAAGGCGACGCCGGGCATGGCGAGACCGCTCGCCCCGGCGAGCAGGAAGGTGCGGCGCGACAGGGCCTTGGTCATCGATTCCCTCCGAACGCACGGCCCGGTTCCGGGTGGAGCGAGCGGCGCGTGATGAGCACGGTGGCGCGGGCCGCGCCGGCGGCGACGTCGCGCTGGCGCGACTTGATCGCCGCGGCCATCAGTTGATGGGCGTAGAGCGATTCGATCTCGGACTCGACCGAACCGGGCCGATGCAGCCGCTGCTGCCACAGTGCCAATCGGCCGACATGAATCAGCATGCGCCGCGCGATCGGGCTTCCCGAATGCTTGCCGACGAAAGCGCCGATGGTGAAGGATATCTGATACATCTTTCCCTTGTCGGCGGTGTCGGGCAACAGCGCGGCGTCGCCGGGGACGAGGCGGTCGAGCTCGGCGAAGGCCGCCTCGGGCATACGCTCGGCGGCCAGCGCGGCGCAGCGGGCATAGACATCCTCGAGGATGCCCAGAATGTCGAGGAACTGGTCGATATCGATATTGGTGACGCGCGCGCCGCGCCACGGCAGAATCTCGACGAAGCCGACCTGCGCGGCAAGGCGCAACGCCTCGCGCGCCGACGGCCGGCTGACCTGATAGCGATCGGCGATCTCCTGCTCGCGCAGCGGCATTCCGGGCTGGAGCCGCTGGACGATGATCTCGCGGATCAGCGCTTCCGACAGCCACGCATCGGTGGTCCGGTTGTCGCTCGCGCCCCTGGGCCTGATCATCTTCTTCGCCATCGCCCTCGAACCGCGGCCCTAGTTCAGCCCGATCGACCGGAGAAATGCATCGGCCGCATCGGTATAGGCGCCGCCGGTTCCGAGCAGCGCGTTGATCTCGCCATGCGTCATATCGACCGGGAAGGTCGTGACTCGCGCACCCAGCGCCTGCGCCTGCTTGGCGAAAGCCTCCGCCGGGGGACAGGCATCGGCGCGCTTCGACGAACAGACCAGCAGCATCGGCGCCGGTGCGACCTTGAGCCGGAGGGTCGGCGACGCCGCGCTCCACAAGGCCCGGTCGGTTCCGAACGCGCGGTCATAGAGGTCGAAATGCCGCCGCTCCATGATCGCGACGACGTCATAGGCCGCGCTGTCGAGCGCGATCGTGCCGAGCCAGGGCTTCGCGCCCGCGTCGCGAGCGATCGCGGGCGTCGCCGCGAGCAGCGACACCAGATGCGCGCCTGCCGAATGGCCCATCAGCACGACGCGCGCCGGATCGCCGCCCCATTTCGCGGCATGGTCCTGAATATAGGCCAGCGCGGCGGCGACATCGCCCGCCTGAACCAGCGGGTTGGCGTTCGGCACCATCCGATAGTTCACCGACACCATGATATAGCCCTTGGGAAGCCAGTGATTCACCTTGTTGTCGATGACGGGCGGGCGCGCCTTGTCGCCGCGCCACCAGCCGCCTCCGTGCACCATCACGATGATGGGCGCGCGGTCGGCCTTCGCGGGTCGATAGACATCGAGGCGCTGCGCAGGATCGCTTCCATAAGCGATATCGCGTTCGATCCGGGTTCCGGCGGGCGGCGGGACATGCTTCATCGGCGCGTCGTCCGCCCACGCTCCCGCCCCCGCGCGGGCGAAGCCGCGTTGCTGGGCTGCCGCACCCGCACCGATCACCGCGCACGCCGCCAGAGCGCCGGCGAGAAGAAATTTGATCGTTGCCGTCATTGTCGACTCCTATCGATGTCGCGCCCATCGCGCAGCGATGCGCTCAGCGGACCATGTCCATCAGATGCAGCCAGAGCTGCTGATCGAAATTTTTGTCTGGTGCGGCGGCGCCGGTCCGGACGACGACGAGCCTGCGGCTGGGAACCACATAAAGCTGGTTGTCGAACGCCCCGAGCGCGGCCACCATATCGGCGGGTGCGGCCGCCACCAGCGGACCGTCCCGCCGCCCGCGCGGACCGATCATATAGGCGCTGCCGTTGAGCCACCACAGCCGCCCATAGGCGGGGTTGACCGCCGAGCGCGCGAACATCGCCGCGAAGCCCTTTTCCGAAACGATGCGCTTGCCGTTTTCGGCCACGCCGCGGTTCAGGATCAGGCGTCCGAGGCGCGCCATATCGCGCGGCGAGGTCACCAGGCCGCTGTCGTTTCCCACCTCGGCGAATGCGGCCGGGCGCTTGCGCCACGCGGTATCGCTCATCCCCAGCGGCGCGGTGAGCCAGTCGCGGGTGATCGCGTCCAGCGGCCGTTTCGCCGCCGCCACAAGGATGCGCTTGGCGACGGCATAGACCGGGGTGTTATAGGAAAAGACCGTCCCGGCGGGCGCCGCATATCCGAAGTTCTTGTCGAGGCCCGAGCTCATCGTCAGCACATTGACGACGCGGATTCGGGCCTCCTCGGCCGGGGAAGCCCTGGACCAGCCCCGTCCGATATAATCCGAAACCGGGGCGTCGACATCGACGAGCCGCTTGTCGACGGCAATCGCCATCAGAACGGAGACGAAACTCTTCTGCGCGGACGCCACATCGACCAGCAGGGCACCGTCGCGGGCGCGACCATGGATGAAAGCGGCGAACGCCCGGTCCGCGGCGGGCGCCGGCCAATTGGCCTCGACCAGAACCCGTCCGTCGCGGATGACGAGGAAGCCGGTCGTATGCTGGCCCCGCAGATAATCGAGCAGCCGCGCCCGCGCTTCGGACGGCGCCGGAGCCTCTGGCCCTGCCGCGCTTGCCAGCGCCGAGGCGCCGTTCGCGACCGCGGCGCATAGCATCGCGCCCGCCGCCAGCGCGGCCCTCCCCCGCCACCGCCCGTTCCGTCGCATCTCAGAAGGCGACCTTGATGCTGCCGCCATATTCACGCGGCGAACTGTAGAAATTGTTCTGGCTAATATCTTGCAGCAAGTAGACGTGATCGCTTATATTCTTGATATAAAATCGTAATTGCACACGATCGATCGTCACTCCGGCCGTCAGATCCACCGTCGTGTAGTTGGGCAACTTGTCATCGTTGGTCGGCTCGAAATAGCCGCCATGCTCGGTTCGCATATTGGCGCCGATACTACCGACCACGCCCCCGCCCATCGGCACCCGCAACACCCCTCCCAGATTCAACTGGAGATCGCGCGTCCTGTTGACGCGATTACCGGAAAGGTCGACGATGACGCCGCTATTATCGAGCGTCTCCGCTCCTTTGTTGAAGCGGCCGTGGCTGGTCGCAAGCCCGGCATTGAGATCGAGCCGGCCGAAGCCGAGGTCGATCCGCCCTCTTGTCTCCAGTTCGACACCATAAATATGATTGCTGCCGACATTCTGCAGGATGAACTGCGGATTGGTGATGCTCGCCGCCGTCAGCGACTGCACATTCCTGGTTTCGGTGTAATAGGCCGCCAGGTTGACCGTCCAAGCGCGGTCAAAGAATTCCGCTTTCCAGCCGAACTCGCCGCCATAAACATATTCGGGATCATAAGGGATCAGCTTCTCCGCATCGGGAGCATCACCGGGGATGTTCGTGTTGAAGCCGCCAGGACGATATCCGGTGGCAAAGCGCGCGTAGATCATCTGCGCGTCGTTGAACTTGTACCGCAGCGTTGCCGTCGGCAGCAGCTTGGTCCAGCTGCGACTCATTTCGAACGATATCGGGGCGGTCAGCGACGCGGCGTTGCTGGCCGAACGATCGAAATCGATACGCTTGCGGTCATTCTGCACGCGCAATTCAAGGTTGAGGTTCAGCTTTGGCGTGATGTCGTAACCCAAGGTGGCATAGGCCGCGAACGAGCGCAGCTTTTCGATGCTGAGGTCGCTGCGGAACAGGCGCCGCAATGCGGCGGGCGTCGCCGACCCGTCGACGATGACGACGTCGTTGGATTTGTTGATCAGCCCATCGACCCCGACGACCCACGACCAGCGCCCGCCCGATTGCGGCGAGCTGAGATAGATTTGCGCGCCGCCGTTCTCGAAGCTTTCCTTCTCGTTGTTGCGCAGCGTCACCGGCTTGCCGCCCAGAACAACGCCCTTGTAGCCGAGGAAATGGTCATAATCCTCGTCAAAGCGGCCGCCCGTCCGGTGCTTGTAATCGACGTTGAAATGCCAGTCGCCATAGCCGGTGGCGACCGTCGTATCCCAGTAAAGCGCGCGTTGCTTGATATGGGCATAGGCCTCGGTGCTCAGCACGCGCTCGAAAATGCCCGGATCGAGCGGGTCGCCGTTGTATAGCGTCGCCCGGTAGCCGAGACTGCCGAATCCCGGCGTCCGGCTGTAATAATTCTCGAACGTCAGCCGGGTATCGACGCTGTCCGACGGTTTCCACGCCAGCGCCGCGCGAAGCCCGGTGCTGCTGTTCTGGTCGACGATGTGGCCGGTGGTGATGTTGGTAATGTGACCGTCGTTCTGGTCGATCACGAATCCGCCCACGCGGGCGGCCAGCTTGCCTTCGACCAGCGGGACGTTGACCACGCCTTCCAGGTCGAGCGCTTCGACGCTGTCGTAACCGGCGCTCACCCATCCGTTCGCGTCGTGCAGCCCCGGCTTGTTGGCGATCGCGTTGAGCGACCCGCCCACCGCGTTGCGGCCATAGAGCGCGCCTTGCGGACCGCGCAGGACCTCGAGCCGTTGGAGGTCGAACAGGTCGAGTCGCGTGAGCGTGCGGCCGCCGAACTTGCCGCCCGCGGCATAATGGCCGTCGCGGTAGATGCCGGTGGCGCTTTCCGACGAGCTGATTCGCCCGCCGCCCTGGCCGCGAATCGAAACGTCGCCGATGAAGGCGGGGCCGCTGGTGACGAGCGTGGCGCCGGGGATCTGGCGGATCATGCTCGCGGCATCGTCGACGAGAAGGTCGGAAAGCTGCTCGCCGCCGATCGCGGTGATCGCGGCCGGCACGTCGTGCGCGGTTTCCGCGACACGGCGCGCCGTGACGACGATGTCCCGATCATTCGCCGCCGCGCCGGAAGGCGCATCGGCTTGCGCCGCCGCGCCGGACGCCGTTTGCGCAAATGCCGGCGATGCAATCGCCAAGGCAATCGCCCCTGCGCTGACTCCGATCAGCCTTCTCTTGCTCATATCACCCTCCCATCGGTTTGTTTGCGCCCTTGTCCGACAATCTTTCATTATTGTCAAACGATATGGCGAGGCCGCGGCAAAACCCCTCAGCCAAAGCCCCGCCGGGATTTTGATATATTTCGTCAAATTTTCCCTGTATTCTTATAAATTCCAACGATGGATGGGGTGAGGCTATTGACCAACGCATATGATTATTGTTAGACAAAATTATATCGGCAAACGATGGGCAACACAGGGAGAGGTCGAGATGCTGGATCGCAGGCATTTGCTGGCAGCGGGCGCTGCGGCGATCGGCGGAGCCGTTTTCGGGGGCCGGGCTTTTGCGGCACAGCCGTCGCTTCGTGCCGCGGCACGCGAAGCCTGGCTCTATTCGGTCGCCTTGATCGAAGTGGCGAATGTGCGGCGGCGCATTCTCGCCAAAGGGCCGGCGAACGTCTTCGTTCCCAACCGCAACCTGACCAACATCCAGACGCAGCGGGTGACGTCGCCGAACAACGACACCATGTATTCGCACGCCATGCTCGATCTTGCGGCCGGGCCGGTCGAGCTGACGCTGCCCGCGACCGGGAAGCGCTATTTTTCGGTGCAACTGGTCGACATGTACACCAATACGATCGCGGTGCTGGGCACGCGCACCACAGGGGGCGACGGCGGGCGGTTCGTAGTCGCGGGACCGGGCGGCAACGCGCCCGCCAACGCGATCCGGGCGCCGTCCGACTGGGCCTTCATCCTCGCGCGGGCGCTGGTCGACGGCCCGTCGGACGTCGCCGCGGTTCGCGCCGTGCAGGACGGGCTGGCGATCAAGGGGGCAGCCAGCCCCGCCCCGACGATCGCGGTGCCGGCGCGCGACGCGCCGTGGCGCGACTATTTCGCCGGGGCGGGGGCGTTGATCGCCGAATCGCCGCCGCCGGTAACCGACGACGCGCTGTTCGACCGGATCGCCCCGCTCGGCCTCACGCGCTCGGGTTTCCGGCCGCCCGATTTTACGGCGGAGGCGATCCGCGAGATCGAAGCGGGGATCGCCGATGCCCGCGCGATCGCCGCCCAGTCGCAGCTCGGCAAGTTGACGAAGGACGGCTGGGCGTATCCGTCCTGGGATCTCGGCCGCTTCGAACAGGATTATGAATTTCGCGCCCAGATCGCGGTGAGCGGCCTGTTCGCCTTGCCGCTCGAGGAGGCCTTCTATACCCGCTCGACCGGCGATGCCCCCGACGGCCTGTTCCACGGCGACCGCTACCACCTGCATTTCGCGCCCGGCGCGCTGCCGCCGGTCGATGGCTTCTGGTCGATGACGCTTTACGAGGCGACCGGCGACGGACAATTTTTCTTCACGCCCAATCCGATCGAGCGCTACGCGATCGGCGACCGCACCGAAGGGCTCGTCCGCAATCGCGACGGCTCGATCGATATCTGGATCGCGCGTCAGGATCCCGGCCCCGCGCGCCGGGCCAACTGGCTTCCCGCGCCGGAGGCCAAGCCGTTCGTGCTCTCGATGCGAGCCTATGTGCCGCAGGCGCCGCTATTGAACGGGGTTTATCATTTCCCGCCGCTCGGCCGATTTTCCTGAATCATGGCTTCGAACAGACAGGCCAGACCCATCGCGCGATCGACCGCCGCTGCGACGGGACTGGCTTTCTTCCTTTCCTGTCTCGCGGCCGCGGGCGCCGCGGCACAAGACGCCGGCCCCGCATCGAACCCCGCGCTCAGCACCGGACAGGGCGAGACCGAAGCCCATCCCTATCTCGGCGGCCGCATCTATCAGGCGACGGCGTTCGGCAACAGCTTCATGGTGCCGACGCCCGACGGCAATGTCATCATCGACACGTCGAACGCGCGCGCTGCCGAACGGCACCATGCGTGGCTCACCAGGATTTCGGATGCGCCCGTCCGCTATGTCATCCTGACCCACGCCCACACCGACCATAGCGGCGGGCTTGCGCTGTGGCGTGGCCCCGGCACCCATGTCATCGCGCAGGAAAAGGAGGGCGAGTTTCTCGACTATCGCGCACGGCTGAGCGGCCTGTTGGCAACCCGCGCCAGCGCGCAATATACAAGGACGGGCAAGACCGTGGTGAGCCACGCCAACCCCGGCAACCATGCCGCGCGGCCGCTCGCCGATATCATGTTCGACAAGGAATATCGCTTCACGCTCGGCGGACTGACCTTCGTCTGTTTTGCCGCGCCGGGCGAGACGCCCGATATGCTCAATGTCTGGATTCCCGAGCTCAGGGCGCTCTTCATCGGCGACAATTATTACCAATCCTTTCCCAATCTCTACACGCTGCGCGGCACCGAACCGCGGCCGGCGCTCGACTATGTCGCCTCCATCGACAAGGTTCTGGCCCTGAAACCCGCCATCGTTCTGCCGAGCCACGGTGTCCCGATCGAGGGCGCCGACACGGTGCAGCGGGTTCTGACCCGCTATCGCGATGCGATCCTCTATGTCCACGACGCTACGGTGAAGGGGATGAACGAGGGCAAGGACGTCTATGCGCTGATGCGCGACGTCAAGCTGCCGCCCTCGCTCGACGTCGGTGAGGATTATGGCAAGATCGCGTGGTCGGTGCGCGGCATCTACGATGCCTATATCGGCTGGTTCGACGGCGACCCCGCCTCGATGTATCCCGTGTCGCCCGACGAGGCCTATGCGGAACTCGCGTGCCTGGCGGGCGGGGCGGACCCTGTCGCCGCCCGCGCGCAGACGCTGATCGCGGACCATCGCGCGGCGACCGCGCTGCGTCTGACCAGCGCCGCCCTGGCGGCCGATCCGGCCAGCAAAGCGGCCCTCAAGGCGCGGATCGCGGCGATCGAGGCGCTGCTCGCGGCCTCGCGAAACTCGAACGAGAAGGGCTGGCTTCGCAAAGGCCTGTTCGACGCGAAAGCGGCACTCGCCGAGCCTGAACCCGGAGAAAGGCCATGACGGCTTGTTGGCAAGAGGCGCTGCCTATACTGCCGCAAAGGACGGAATCCCGCCGTCGATCGGCGCAAATCATGCGGCGCGAGCCGGGGCGGAAGGCGCTCCCCCGCGTCGCGCATGAGGTAGGTAAAATGGCAAAGAGCAGCGGCAGAAGCAGGAACAGCGACGATAATCGCACCACCGACGCCTGGCTTTCGGAAGCGATCATCCGCGAGATCATCGTCCAGCGCCACCAGCCCGGAATGCCGCTCCGCGAAAATGAGATCGCCGAGCGCTACGAAGTCAGCCGGCCGTCGGCGCGCGAGGCGTTGCGGCTCGCCGCGCAGGCGGGCTTCGTCGAGATTCTGCCGTGGCGCGGCGCCCGCGTCGCGAACATCGATATCGACCAGTTCATCGATGCGCTCGGCATATTGGAGGATATTTATGCGCGCTGCGCGGCGCTGGCGAGCGAGCATATGCCCGAATCCGCCTTCGCCGAGCTCGATCGCCATATTCCCGCCGACGCGGCGCACCTGCCCGATACGGCGGACAAGGGGCAGCTATACCGCCTGTCCTTCTCGATCGGCGCCTTCATCGGCAGGCATTCGGGCAGCCCGATCGCCGAACGGATGCTGCTGCACATCGGCCGGCTCGTCCTTTGGCAGCAGCGCCTTCATTTACCCGGCACCGTCGAAACCGAAGTCGAATCGCTGCACGCCCATCGGCTCATGGCGGCGGCGATCAAGTCGCGGCAACGCGACGTCGCCGCGAGCGCGGCGCGCGCCATCGTGCTGATCACCCGCCGGTCGCTGCATCCGGCGCCGGTCCGCGAATCCGATCGCTCGACGCTCGCGAGCCTCGAATCGATCGGCCAATCGATCCGGCCCGCATCGGCCGGCGGCACATCAATGGAGGATCGCGAATGACCCATGCAAAAAGGGCTCAGCACCCCACCGGCCGCGGGGCGGTGGCACGGCGCGCCTTGACGACGACGACTACCGTCCTGGCCGCTCTTGCGCTCGGCGCCTGCGCGACTCCGCGCGAACGGACGGCCGCGACCCCGCCCGCCGCGACCGCCGACCAGCCGAACATCATCCTGATCGTCGCCGACGACCTCGGCCACGGCGACCTCAGCGCCTATGGCGGCGCCATTCGCACCCCCAATATCGACGCGCTGGCGCGGTCGGGAATCCGCTACGACACCGCCTATTCGACCGCGCCGATCTGTTCCCCGTCGCGCGCCGGGCTCCTCTCCGGCCGGTTTCAGGGGCGCTTCGGCTTCTATTACAATCTCGTCGGCCGCGACGTTGGAATGCCGGCCGACGAAACGACGATCGCCGAGGTCGCGAAGCAGGCGAACTATCAGACCGCGATGATCGGTAAATGGCACGTCGGCGACGGGGCCGGGCGCCACCCGCTCGACCAGGGCTTCGACAGCTTCTTCGGCTTCCTCGGCGGCGCGACCAGCTATTATCCCGACGACACCAAGGGGCTGGTGACCACCGACAGCGGCGAAGGCAAGCTTATCACGCGCAAGCGCTTTCCGATTATGGAGGGGCGCGAAACCGTCAATCCGCCCGGCAACATCACCGATGTGTTCACCGACCGGGCCGTAAAATTCGTCGGATCGGGACATGATCGCCCCTTCTTCCTCTATCTCGCCTATAACGCACCGCATTCGCCATATGCGGCGACGAAGGAAGATATGCAGCCATTTGCGCAGGATCCGTCGCCACAATCCCGAATCTACAAGGCGATGATTACAAAGCTCGACCAGAATGTCGGGCGCCTGATGGGCGCCTTGAAAGCGCACGGACTTGATCGTCGAACGATTGTTTTTTTCATCAGCGACAATGGTTGTCCCAACTATGCCGAAGGCGCCTGCTCCAACGCGCCTTTCGCGGGATGGAAAGCCTTTCCGCTCGAAGGCGGCGTGCGCGTGCCCTTCATCCTCAGCGCCCCCGGGCGGGTGAAGAGCGGCCAGGTCGAGGCGCGTCCGGTCTCGACGCTCGACATCATGCCGACGATGGCCGCCGCGATGCACCGTCCCGCGCCGCCGCAGAGCGAGGGACAGAATCTGCTCGCCGCGTCCGCCCTGCCGGCGGATCGAACGCTGTTCTGGCGCATGGGGCCCAATCACTGGGCGCGGAGCGGGCCGTGGAAGCTGATTACGATCAACAAGGCGGCCAATGTCCAGACGCTCGCGGATGTGATGGGCAAACCCCTGCCCGACGGCACGCAGATGGGCATATCGCCGCTCGGCCAATGGCAGATGCTCTTCGACATCGTCCGCGATCGGGACGAAGCGAACGACATCTCGTCGCAGCATCCCGAAGCCGTCGCGGATATGGAGCGCCGCTTCGATCGCTGGGACGAAAAGAATATTCCCCCGGCCTTCACCAGCCGCCGCGAATTTCGAACCGAGATCGATGGCAAGAGAGTTCAGTTGCTATTCTGACCCGATCGAGTGCACACATGATGCGACGTCAGCTATTGCAGGGAACCGGCGGCGCGGTGATCGCCGGAGTCTTGCGCGAAAAGGGGGGCGAAGCCAGGGCCGCCGAAACGCTTGCCGCAGACCTCGACCGCTATATTGCATTCGGCGTCAAGCTCTCGGGCGGTCCGGGCGATCGGGATTGTGGCCGATGGTTGGAGCAGGAGTTGCGCGCTGCCGGCTTCGCTACGACGCGGCAGGATTTCCCGGTGCCGGGGTTCGACCTTCACGATGCGCGGCTGACCACTGGCGCAGACATCATCCCCGTCATCCCGGCGGGAATCGTCGTTCCGACCGGCCCCGCCGGCCTGACGGCTCCACTCGCACCGATGAGCGCCGGGCAGGAGATGCCCAGCGATCTTGCGGGCGCGATTGCGCTGGTCGATCTTCCCCACGCCCGCTGGTCGAGCATGAACGACGGGACAATCCGCACGCTCCTGCCTCAGCTGTTTGCTGCGGATGCGCGGGCCGTGCTCTTCGTCACGCACGGCCCGACGGGCAAGGCCGCCGCGCTGAATTGCGACGCCCGCGCGTCGGGTTTCGGGCGCCCGGTGGCGACCATTGCGCCCGACCGGACCGCTCCCTTGCGCACCCTCACCGGCGCAGAGGCGACGCTGGTGATCGATGGCGAAGCGAAAGCCCGCACCGCCTTCAATCTCGCCGGGCGGATCGATCGCGGCAAGGGCCGATGGCTGGTCGTCTCGACCCCGCGCTCGGGATGGACGGTCTGTGCCGGCGAACGCGGCCCGGGGATCGCGAGCTGGCTTGCGCTCGCGCGTTGGGCGCCTGCCGCGCTGCCCGATCACGACCTGCTCTTCCTGTGCAACAGCGGCCACGAATACGAGAATCTCGGCGCCGCGCATACCCTCGCCGCCAATGCCCCCGCCCCCGACGCCACCGCATTTTGGCTGCACCTCGGCGCCAATGTCGCCGCGCGCGACTGGCATGACCTCGGCGGCGGGCGCCTATCGCCACTACCGAGCGCTGACTCCCAGCGCTTCTTGCTTGCGAGCGAGAGGCTGGTCGACGAAGCGCGTGCCGCTTTCGTCGGTCTCATGGGACTCGAAATGGCCTATCCGGTGGGGCCGGCCGCTGCCGGGGAGCTCGCCACCATCGCCGCCGCCGGCTACCCTTCGATCGCGGGCATCTTCGGCGCCCACCGTTTCCATCACATCGCCGAGGACGACGCGCGCTGCGTGGACGCCCGGCTCATCGAGCCGGTCGTGCAGGCGTGCAAGAGGTTGATTTTCGCCGCGATACGATGAGGTCAGGCGGGCGCGCGGCCGGACGTCTCGCCGGGTGTGCTGCTGCAACGATGGGCTTTACACCCACCGAAGAGGCCGTCGTCCGAGACCTGCTCGCCGGTCGCTCGCCAGCCGACAAACGCTCTGGGTCCCCGTTTTCGCGGGGATGACAAAGTCAGGAGATGCCGGGCGTTCGCTCCCGGTCGAAACCGCCCCTTCCGCCCCGCATCCGATCCCCGGCCGACACCGTCAGCGCGGCCCCTGCATATTGCGGCTCTCCGCCGGGATATGCACCGTCAGCCCGTCGAGGTCGTCGGTCAGGACGATCTGGCAGGCAAGCCGACTGGTGCGGCGCACCCCGGCGGCCAGGTCGAGCATATCTTCCTCCTCCTCGCTCGCGGACGGCAGGCGGTCGAAATCCGCTTTCGCGACGATGACGTGGCAGGTCGAACAGGCCATCTGCCCCTCGCACGTCCCTTCGAGCGGCATCAGATGCGCCTGCGCGACGTCGAGCAGCACGTCGCCCGCATTCGCCTCGGCTTCGGTGCGCCCCTTGCCGTCGGCATGGATGAAGGTCACGCGCACTCAATTCACTCCCTGGAGACGCGCCGCGTCGCTGATCGCGGTCAGTCCGGCGCGCAATTCCGCTTCGCTGGTATAGCGTCCCCAGCCGAGCCGGATCGAGGCGCGAGCGTCGGCTTCGCTCACCCCCATCGCGCGCAGCACATGGCTGACCTTGCCCGACCCGCTGCCGCACGCGCTGCCGAGCGAGAAAGCGACGTTCCGGGCGTCGGACATCAGCCGCAGCCCGTTCACTCCGTCGCGCCGAACATTGAGATTGCCGTGCCAGCGCGGGGCCGCGGCGCCATTGAGCGTCCATTCGGGCAGCATGTCCATCGCCAGCGACCAGAGCCGCTCGACATGCGCGGCGTCCGCATCGAACCGCTCGGCCGCGAGCGCCGCCGCCGCGCCGAACCCGGCACAGAGCGCGGGCGAGACAGTGCCCGAGCGCATCCCCTGCTCCTGCGCGCCGCCCAGCATCAGCGGTTCGAGGTCGACGCCATCCTTCACCCACAGCGCCCCGATCCCCTTCGGCCCATGGATCTTGTGCGCCGACAGCGCGATCAGGTCGGCGCCATCGGGAATGGCAACGCGGCCATAGCCCTGCACCGCGTCGCAGAGCAGCAAGCTCCCCTTCGCGTGCGCGGCGGCGGCGAAAGCGGCGACCGGCTGGATCGTCCCGACCTCATTGTTCACCAGCATCGCCGCGACGAGGCCGTTTTCGGGGATCAGCGCATCGTCGGGCGGCAGCGCCAGCCCCGCGCCGTCGACCGGCAGGATCGCCGCGTTCAGCCGTTCGAGGCATTGCAACGACGCGGCATGTTCGATGCTCAGCCCCGCGACGCCGCCGGGTTTCGCCTCCGCACCGCGAAACAGCGCCCAGTTGAGCGCCTCGGTCGCGCCCGAAGTGAAGAAGACGCGCCCGCCCTTCGGCAGCAGCGCCGCGACCTGATCGCGCGCGACCTCGACCGCCGCCGCCGCGGCGCGCCCCGCCTTGTGGGTGCTCGACGGGTTCGCGAAACCATCGCCCTCGCCCGGCCCTTCGAGCCAGCGCAGCATCGCCTGGCGCGCCTCGGGAGCGAGCGGCGTCGTGGCCTGATAGTCGAGGTAAATCATTCCGCGAAACGATCCTTGTTGCGAACGATTCGCAAAAGTTGCAAGTCGAGACCTATTTTCTATATAGGCGCGCATCCAGCTCCGCCACCCCGTCTCCCGGCGAATCACTGGCAAGCCCAAGAACCATAGAAGGTGCGCCCATGCCCGACGTTATTTTCCCCGGCCCCGAGGGCCGCATCGAAGGCCGCTTCTCGCCCCCGCCGCGCCCGCGCGCGCCGGTCGCGCTGATCCTGCACCCGCACCCGCAGGGCGGCGGCACGATGAACGACCGCATCACCCAGGCGATGTACAAGAGCTTCGTCGCGCGCGGCTTCGCGGTGCTGCGCTTCAACTTCCGCGGCGTCGGGCGCAGCCAGGGGACGTTCGACAACGGCATCGGCGAACTCAGCGACGCCGCCTCGGCGCTCGACTGGGTGCAGTCTATCCATCCCGAGGCGCAGACGACCTGGGTCGCGGGCTTCAGCTTCGGCGCGTGGATCGGGATGCAGCTTCTGATGCGGCGTCCAGAGATCCGCGGCTTCCTGTCGGTCGCGCCGCCCGCCAACATGTATGACTTCAGCTTCCTCGCCCCCTGCCCTTCGTCGGGGATCATCGTCGCGGGCGGGCAGGACGAGATCGTGCCGCCGCCCGCGATCCAGAAGCTGGTCGACAAGCTGCGCACGCAAAAGGGGATCACCATCCACCACGACGAAATCCCGCGCGCGAACCACTTCTTCGAGCATGAGCTCGACCAGCTGATGAAGTCGCTCGATAATTATCTGGATATGCGCCTCGCGCCCGACTCGCCGATTCGCTGATTGCCTGTCATTGCGAGGAGCCGAAGGCGACGCGGCAATCTCCAGTTCGCGATCATCAGGTCGATAGCTGGAGATTGCTTCGTCGCTACGCTCCTCGCAATGACGGAGCCTATTTCGTCGGCACCAGCCAGATCGCGATATTCGCGAACATCACCAGCGCCGCGACGAACATCAGCAGCGCGCGCTTGCGGTCGCCGGTGCGGAAAATATAGACCGCGCCGCCGGTCAGCGCGACCCCGGCGAGCATCAGCAGGGACATGATGGTGTCGGACATGGGGCGGCTTTATCGCCCGCGTCACAAATTTGCCACCTGGCTTATGGTCAATCCGGGCCGCTTCGCCTAAAGCGCGCTCATCGATTCCCTGTCACCCCTGCGGGAGCCGCCCCGATGCGCATCGCGATAGCCTCTGACCACGCCGCCTACGAGCTGAAAGCCGTGCTCGCCGACTGGCTGCGCGGCGAGGGGCATGAGGTCGCCGACCTCGGCACCGACGGCCCCGGCAGCGTCGATTATCCCGACTATGGCTATGCCCTCGCCGAAGCCGTCGCGAACGGCCGCGCCGACAAGGGCGTCGCGCTCTGCGGCTCGGGGATCGGCATCTCGATCTCGGTCAACCGCAACCCCGCCTGCCGCTGCGCGCTCGTCTCCGAACCGCTGTCGGCGAAACTGGCGCGCGAGCACAACGACGCCAATGTCGTCGCGATGGGCGCGCGGCTGACCGGCATCGACATGGCGAAGGCCTGCGTCACGGCCTTCCTGACCACCGATTTCGCCGGCGACCGCCACGCGCGCCGCGTCGACAAGCTATCCAATCCGCCTCAACTGGAGACCAGCCGATGACCACCGAAACGCTCGACAAGCCCATCAAATCGGCCGGCTATTTCACCGACGGCGTCGCCGCGACCGACCCCGCCGTCGCCGCGACGATGAAGCATGAACTCGACCGCGAACAGCATCAGATCGAACTGATCGCGTCGGAAAATATCGTCTCCAAGGCGGTTCTCGAGGCGCAGGGCAGCGTCTTCACCAACAAATATGCCGAAGGCTATCCGGGCAAGCGCTATTATCAGGGCTGCGGCCCGTCGGACGAGGTCGAGACGCTGGCGATCGACCGCGCGAAACAGCTGTTCGACTGCAATTTCGCCAACGTCCAGCCGCACTCGGGCGCGCAGGCGAACGGCGCGGTCATGCTCGCGCTGACCAAGCCCGGCGCGACGATCATGGGCATGAGCCTCGACGCGGGCGGCCATCTGACGCACGGCGCGGCGCCCGCGATGTCGGGCAAATGGTATAATGCCGTGCAGTACGGCGTGCGCCCCGACGACCATCTCGTCGATTTCGACCAGGTCGAGCGCCTTGCGAAGGAACATCGCCCCTCGCTGATCATCGCGGGCGGCTCGGCCTATCCGCGCACGCTCGACTTCGCGCGCTTCCGCGCCATCGCCGACGACGTCGGCGCGCTGCTGATGGTCGACATGGCGCATTTCGCGGGGCTCGTCGCCGGCGGCGCGCATCCCTCGCCGCTGCCCCACGCGCATGTCGTCACCACGACGACGCACAAGACGCTGCGCGGCCCGCGCGGCGGCATGATCCTGACCAATGACGAGGCGATCGCGAAGCGTATCAACTCGGCGGTCTTCCCCGGTCTCCAGGGCGGCCCGCTGGTCCATGTCATCGCCGCGAAGGCGGTCGCCTTCGGCGAAGCGCTGCGCCCCGAGTTCAAGGCCTATGCCAAAGCGACGATCGCCAATGCGCAGGCGCTCGCGAACCGGCTGAAGGCGCGCGGCGCCGACGTCGTCGCGGGCGGCACCGACACCCATCTGGCGCTGATCGATCTCCGCCCGCTCGGCATCACCGGCCGCGACGCGGACGAAGCGCTCGAACGCAGCGCGATCACCTGCAACAAGAACGGCGTCCCCTTCGATCCGCTGCCGCCGGTCAAGACCAGCGGCATCCGCGTCGGCTCGCCCGCGGGCACGACGCGCGGCTTCGGTATCGCCGAGTTCGAGGAAATCGGCGACATGGTCGCGGACGTGCTCGAAGCGCTGCGCGACAAGGGCGAGCATGGCGACGCCGATGTCGAGGCCGACGTCCGCAGCCGCGTCCGCGCGCTCTGCGAGCGCTTCCCCATCTATCAGGGCTAAGCGCAATGGCGCGGCAACACCCCGAGGAGCCGACGCTGGCCGAGCGGACGATCGAGGAGATCAAGGCGATGGGCAAGCAGGGGATGGATCATCCCTCGACGCGCCCGGTGCTGATCGGCGGCGGGCTCGGCGCGGTCGCGGGGGCGGTGTTGCCCGTCCTGACCTGGCCGGTCGGCCTGTTCGCAGGCGCGGCCATCGCGCTCGTCAGCCGGGTGAAACGCTGACCGATGCGCTGCCCCTATTGCGGACATGAAGACAGCCAGGTGAAGGACAGCCGTCCGACCGAGGACGGCGCCGCCATCCGCCGCCGCCGCCAGTGCGAGGATTGCGGCGCGCGCTTCACGACCTTCGAGCGCATCCAGCTCCGCGACGTCGCGGTGCTCAAGGCCGGCGGCACCCGCGAACCCTTCGACCGCGAGAAATTGATGCGCAGCGTCCAGATCGCCTGCCGCAAGCGCCCGATCGACGGCGCGCGGATCGAACGGCTCGTCTCGGGCATCCAGCGCCAGCTCGAAACCTCGGGCGACAACGAGGTGCAGGCCTCGCAGATCGGCGCGATGGTGATGGAGGCGCTGAAGGGCTTCGACAATGTCGCCTATATCCGCTTCGCCAGCGTCTATCGCGATTTCACCGAAGCCAGGGATTTCGAGGAATTCGCCTCGTCGATCACCGAGGCGGCGCATAAGACCTAGATCTCGCCCCGCTCCGATTCCCCGAGCGAAGCCGAGGGGCTATTTCGAGCGAAGCGAGAACGCGGCAACGGACAATATATGAGCTTCTGGACATACCTCCTCCATTGCGCCGACCGCACCTATTATACCGGCCACACCGATGACCTCGACAAGCGCCTCTATCAGCATCAGGAGGGCATTCTCGGCGGATACACCTCGACCCGTCGCCCCGTCGAACTGGTCTGGGCGGAAGCCTTCGCAACCCGCGAAGAAGCCAAGGCGGCGGAACTCAAGATCAAGAACTGGTCGCGCGCGAAGAAGGAGGCCCTGATTGCCAGGGATTGGGATCGCCTCAAACGCGCTTCGATTCCACCGGCCGAACGCCGCGCCCGCCCGATCCGTATCCCCGAGCGAAGCCGAGAGGCCGTCCCGAGCGATGTCGAGGCAGCAACGGCGCAGGTTCTCGCTTCGCTCGAAAATGCCCCTCGGCTTCGCTCGGGGAATCGGGGAGAGGATGGCTCCGTTCCGGCTCCGCCCCCCGTCATCGTTCTCGTCCGCCCCCAGCTCGGCGAAAATATCGGCAAGGCGGCGCGGGCGATGCTCAATTTCGGGCTCACCGAACTCCGCCTCGTCGCCCCGCGCGACGGCTGGCCGAACCCCGATGCGGGCCCAGCGGCATCGGGCGCCGATGTCGTGCTGGCCGAGGCCACAGTTTACGACAGTCTCGCCGCGGCGGTCGCCGACTGCACGACCGTCTATGCCACCACCGTGCGCAAGCGCGGCGTGACCAAGCCGGTGCTGACGCCCGAAGCGGCCGCGAAGCAGGTCCATGCGAGCGCGGGCTGCTCGGCCTATGTTTTCGGGCCGGAACGATCGGGACTCGAAACCGACGACGTCGCCTTGGCGCACAGCATCGTCACCGTGCCGATCAATCCGGAGTTCGGCTCGCTCAACCTCGCGCAGGCGGTAATTCTGCTCGCCTATGAATGGTCGAAGGGCGTCGCGCTGGCGAGTCCGCCCGACGTTCCGCTCGATCCGCCTGCACCGCAGGGCGAACTCGAACAATTGGTCGAGCATCTGCGCCGCGACCTCGACGCCGCCGGCTATTTCTTCCCGCCCGAGCGAACCGAGGCGACGCTGCGCACCTTGCGCACCGCGCTCACCAAGACCGGATGGTCCCATAACGACATCAGGATGATGCACGGCATCATAACAGCGCTTGGCCGGACGAAAAAACCGTCCTAGGGACGCGCATTCTTTCAAAAGCGAGTCATATATGATCTCCACGATATTGTCCCTGGCCCTGTCCGCGACCTCCGCCAACGCGGCCGGAGACGTCCCTGCGAAACCCGCCAAGCCCAGGAAGATTTGCGAGAAGGTAGAGATTACCGGCAGCCGGGTGTCGAAACGCATATGCCGGACGGTCGAAGCGCCGAAGCCGAAGGATGAAGCGGTGCAGGCCAGCACCGAAAAGACGGCGACTACCGAAACCAATTAGGATCGGGGCCCGAGCCGGCGATCAGGCGCGCAGCCGATCCCACTTGACCGCTTCATAAGCGATCGACTGTTCGACCAGTTCGTTCCACACCGCGCGAAGCCGCTCGGGCTCGAGACCGGCGGCGGCGGCGGCGCGCGCGACATTGTCGAGCACCTCAGCCTTGCGCGCTTCGTCGCGAACGGTGCCGCGGTCGTTCTTGATGCGCGCGGCGGCGTCCATGTAACCGAAGCGACGGACGAGCAGCGCAACCAGCGCGCGATCGACCTCGTCGACTCCGATCCGGACTTCGGTCATCGTTTCGCACTGCTCGGGAAGTTTGGCGGAGGTCATAGGCGCTGCCTTTAGCGGCTTTTTCCGCGCTGTCGAGGCATCGCGCCGATGCGCGCGCCGCGCTTGACTTTCCGCGCTTCCCCGTCTAACCGCGCGCCTTCGCAATGGACCCCGCACCCCGGTGAAGCGGCGGTCGCATAGGACATATGCCCTATGGTGCGACCCGGGAACCGCCGAAATCCTTCGGCACACAGCATATTGGAGACGACAATGTCGAAGCGCCAGAGCGCCAAGTATAAACTCGACCGCCGCATGGGCGAGAATATCTGGGGTCGCCCCAAGAGCCCGGTCAACCGCCGCGAATATGGCCCCGGCCAGCACGGCCAGCGCCGCAAGGGCAAGATGTCGGACTTCGGCATCCAGCTCCGCGCGAAGCAGAAGCTGAAGGGCTATTACGGCGACATCACCGAAAAGCAGTTCAAGAAGAACTATTTCGAGGCTTCGCGCATGAAGGGCGACACCGGCCAGAACCTGATCGGCCTGCTCGAACGCCGCCTAGACGCGGTCGTCTATCGCTCGAAGTTCACGCCGACCATCTTCTCGGCGCGCCAGCTCGTCAGCCATGGTCACGTCTATGTGAACGGCGTGAAGTGCAACGTCGCGAGCCGTCTCGTGAAGCCGGGCGACGAAATCACCCTCGGCAAGAAGGCGCAGGAAATGGCGCTGGTCGCCGAAGCGCAGAGCCTGCCCGAGCGCGACCTGCCCGAATATCTGTCGGTCGACGGCACCAAGACGACCTACGTCCGCGTTCCGACCCTCGACGAGGTGCCCTATCCGGTGAAGATGGAACCGAATCTGGTCGTCGAATTCTATTCGCGCTGATCGGGTTTCGACCGAAACGATTTCAGGGGGGCGGTCCGAAAGGGCCGCCCTTCTTGCATCGGGGCCGCGCGGCTGGCACAAGCCCGTCGTCGCAAACGAACTCCAAGGACATTCCATGCTTCGCTTCCCCCGTACCGCCGCGGCTTTCGCGGTTCTCTTGTCCGTTGCTGCGTGCAGCGGCTCCGACAAGGCGGCCGGCCCCGATGCGGCCTCGCTTCCCGACGTCCAGTTTCCCGAGCTGTCGCTGCAGACGCTGCAGGACGTGACCAAGGAATTGTCGTCGGACGCCTATGAGGGCCGCGCGCCGGGCACCGCGGGCGAGGAAAAGACCCTCGCCTATCTGATCAAGCAGTTCGAGGAAGCGGGGCTCAAGCCCGGCAACAACGGCAAGTGGACGCAGGACGTGCCGCTGGTCGAGATCACCGCGAAGAATGCGACGCCGCTCAGCTTCACCGGCGGCAAGGCGCCGGTCACGCTGAACTATGGCAACGACTATGTCGCCTTCAGCTATCGCGTCCAGCCGAAGACCGAGGTCAAGGACAGCGACGTCGTTTTCGTCGGTTACGGCATCAACGCCTCCGAAAAGGGCTGGAACGATTATGCCGGACTCGATGTCAAGGGCAAGACCGTCATCATCCTCGTCAACGACCCCGATTGGCAGACCCCCGAGGCCAAGGGCGAATTCGGCGGCCGCGCGATGACCTATTACGGCCGCTGGACCTATAAATATGAGGAAGCGGCGCGCCAGGGCGCGGCCGCGGCGCTGATCGTCCACGACACCGAACCCGCCGCCTATGGTTGGAACGTCGTGGAAAGCAGCAACACCGGCACCCAATATCTGGCCGAGACCAAGAACGGCGGCGCCGACCAGACCGTGGCAAACGGCTGGATCCAGCTTGCGAAGGCGAAGGAACTGCTCGCGAGCGCCGGACAGGATTTCGACAAGCTGCGCGCCGCGGCGGGCAAGAAGGGCTTCAAGGCGGTCCCGCTGACCGGCGTGAAAGCCTCGTTCGGTTTCGACAACCAGATCGCGAAGAAGATGTCGCATAACGTCGTCGGCGTGCTGCCGGGGACGAAGCGCCCCGACGAATATGTGCTCTATACCGCGCACTGGGACCATCTCGGCCGCTGCACGCCGGTGAACGGCGACGATATCTGCAACGGCGCGGTCGACAATGCGACCGGAACCGCCGCGCTGGTGACGCTGGCGCAGGCCTATCAAAAGGCCGGGGCGCCCGATCGCAGCGTCGTCTTCCTGGCCGTGACGGCCGAGGAATCGGGCCTGCTCGGCTCCGAATATTATGCCGCCAATCCGATCTTCCCGCTCGCGCAGACGGTCGGCGGGGTCAATATGGACGCGCTCAACCCGAACGGCCCGGCGAAGGACATCGTCGTCGTCGGCCGCGGCAAGTCCGATCTCGACACCTATCTGGAAAAGATCGCCCAGGCGGCAAAGGTGACGATCGTCGATGAGCCGACTCCCGAAAAGGGCTTCTATTACCGCTCCGATCATTTCAGCTTCGCGAAGCGCGGCGTGCCCTTCTTCAACTTCGGCGCCGGCGAAGACCTGGTCGATGGCGGCAAGGAAGCCGGCAAGAAAGCGGCCGAGGATTATGAGAAGAACCGCTATCACGCCCCCGGCGACGAATATGCGGCGATCAAGAATTGGGACGGCATGATCGCCGATCTCAAGCTCTTCTATGCCGCCGGGCGGATGCTCGCCTCGACCGACGCCTGGCCGAACTGGGTGAAGGGCGACGAGTTCCGCGCCGCGCGCGACAAATCGCGCCCCGCGAAATAATCGGACGGCGCCCATGACGCTGCGCATGTTTGCCGAATGGGCGCCGCACGAAGCGGTATGGATCGGCTTTCCCCACCTTGACGAGGAGTGGGCGGGCCAGATCGATGCCGCGCGCGCCGACGTCGCCGCTTTTGCCAACATTGTCCACGACGGGGGGCGCGGCGAGGAGGTGCGGCTGGTTGTCAACGATGCGCGGCAGGCGCAGATCGCCGCCGCGCTCGTCGATGCGGGTGTGCGCATCCTCGTCCAGCCGCTCGGCGACATCTGGCTGCGCGACACCGGGCCGATCGTCGCGGGCACCGGCGCGACGCGGCGCGCGCGCAATTTCCAATTCAACTGGTGGGGCGAGAAATTCGTCATGCCCGGCGACCGGGAAGTCGGCGCCGCACTCGCGGCCGCGAGCGGGCTGCCGGTCGACGATCAGGACTGGGTGCTCGAAGGCGGCGCGATCGACGTCGACGGCACCGGGCTGTGCGTGACGACCGAGGAATGCCTGCTCAACTCGAACCGCAACCCGACCCTGACGCGCGAGGACATCGCGGTCAGGCTGCACCAGTCGCTCGGCATCGAGCGGCTGCTGTGGCTCGGCAAGGGGCTGATCGGCGATCACACCGACGGCCATGTCGACAATCTGGCGCGCTTCGTCGGCGAAGGCCGGCTCGCGATCCCGGTCGCAGCGGGCGATGACGACCCCAATGCCGAAATCTATGCCGACGCGCGCGCGCGCGCCGCGGCATTCGGGGGCATCGAGATCGTCGACCTCCCCTCGCCCGGCCGTGTCGAGATCGATGGCGAGCTCTCGGCGGCGAGCTATATGAACTTCTACATCGGCAACAGCACCGTGATCGTGCCGACCTATGACGTGCCGAACGATCAGGCGGCGGTCGATGCACTTGCCGCGCTCTTTCCCGATCGCCGCGCCGTCGGCGTTCCCGCACGCGGGATCATCGTCGGCGGCGGCAGCTTCCACTGTTCGAGCCAGCAGCTTCCGGCATAATCACCTTTAATGGTCATCCCGGCGAAGGCCGGGATCTCGACCTTGCATCCCAACGCACCGGCGAGATCCCGGCCTTCGCCGGGATGACGGAAATGAAGCATCGACCTCGGCTTTTGCGCTGGCAAGATGCGCCGCCTCGCCTATATCCGCTCCATGACCCGCACGATCTCCGTCGCCGCGCTGCAACTTGCCCTGCCCGGCCCCGTCCAGCCGAATATCGACGCGGTCGCCGCGTTTGTCGAGGAGGCGGCCGCGAAGGGCGCGCAGATCGTTCTGCCCCCCGAACTCTTCGAAGGCCCCTATTTCTGCCAGGTCGAGGAGGAAGAGCTTTTCGCCAATGCACGGCCGACCGCCGAACATCCCAGCGTCACCGCGATGCAGGCGCTCGCCGCCAAACTGAATGTCGCGATTCCGACGAGCTTTTTCGAGAAGGACGGCCCGCATTACTACAATACGCTGGCGATGATCGGCCCCGACGGCGGCATCATGGGCACCTATCGCAAGAGCCACATCCCGGACGGCCCCGGCTATGAGGAAAAATATTATTTCCGCCCCGGCAATACGGGATTCAAGGTCTGGGACGTGTTCGGGACGCGGGTTGGTGTCGGCGTGTGCTGGGACCAATGGTATCCCGAATGCGCGCGCGCGATGGCGCTGATGGGGGCAGAACTGCTTTTCTATCCGACCGCGATCGGATCGGAACCCTATGACGCCGACCTCGACACCAGCCGCATGTGGCGCCGCGCGATGCAAGGCCATGCGGTGTCGAACTGCATACCGGTGATCGCCGCGAACCGCATCGGGGCCGAGGGCGAAGCGAATTTCTATGGTCACAGCTTCATCACCGACGAATGGGGCGATTTGACGCAATCATTCGGCGCGTCCGAGGCCGGCGTTCTTATCGAAACAATCGACCTCGACCGCGCTGCGAAGCATCGCGCCGGCATGGGCTTTTTCCGCGACCGCCGGCCACAACTCTATGCGCGGCTGGCCGAAGACATCTGACAGACCCAAAAGGGGGCAGCATGGACATATCCAAGGACATCTTCACCGAGCCCGAGAACGTCGATCCCGATACGCTCGCCAATCTCGGTCCCCTGCGGCGGCTCGCGGGCGTCTGGGAAGGGACGCGCGGCGTCGACGTGAATCCCAAGGCCGACGGCCCCGAGACGCGCAAATATTACGAGCGGATCGAGATGCATCCGATCGACCCGCAAGCGAACGGTCCGCAGCTTTTCTATGGCCTGCGCTATCACGTCCATATCAACACGCCCGAGGAGGACATCGCCTTTCACGATCAGGTCGGCTATTGGCTCTATGAGGCGGCGACGGGCCTGATCATCCAGACGCTTGCTATCCCGCGCGGCCAGATCGCGATCGCGGCGGGGAACGCCAAGCCCGATGCGAAGCAGTTGATCGTCAAGGCGACACGCGGACAAACCGAATATGGCATCTGCTCGACCACCTTCCTCGAGCAGGCCTTTCGCACCGACAGCTATGAACTGACCGTCGATTTCCACGACGACGGGACGTGGAGCTATGTCCAGGACACGATGCTGATGGTGAAGGATCAGGGGCTGTTCCGGCACCGCGACCACAACCGGCTGAGCAAGATCGCCGAACCCGATCTCAACCCCTGGGCCAGGATCGTGAAGGGCGCGGCTTAGGGACTGCGGAAGAAAAGCTGTGTCCTCGCGAAGGCGGGGAGCCATCTCCGGCCGGTTCCATCTTGCTCCGGCGGGAGATGGGCTCCCGCCTTCGCGGGAGCACACAGTTTTTTTCAGATCGCGACGCTCTAACCGCTCCGCTGCGTAAGGCGCGTGCTCATCTGCGAAGGCTTGATCCCGGCCTAGTTCTGAAAGCGACGGATGCTTTCGAGGTCGGCGCGGTCGAGCGGCTGGGTCAGCCACAAACCGCCGCGCGTCCCGCGCGACCAGCGCACGATCGCCTTGCGGCGGATTCCGCTCGCGAGCACGAGATCGAGTTCCTTGCCGACCTCCAGATGGCCGTCGTGGATGAAACCCGCGCCGCTCTGCGACAGGTCGACGAGTTCGATCTCGCTCGTTCCTTCGTCGGTCACTATCTGCGCGCTGCTGTGGACGGGCAGCCGCGGCTGGCGATAGCCGCTCGCCCGCTGTTCGGCGGCGAGCTGCTTGAGCACGTCGGCGACGTCGACCTCCTCGTCGAACGCGACGCCGCAACGGCCGCCTTCGGACCACACCACCTTGCCGCGCACGGTCACCGCATCCGAAAGCGCGATTTCGAGCCGTTCGCCGACCGTGATCGGCACATCGGCGGCAAGCATCATGCCATTGTCGGACATGTTGCGCACTCGCCACAGCCCGACGTCGCCATCGCGCGTGACCTTCGCGATGCGCCACACGGTGCGATAGCGGTCGGCGCCGCGGCGATCGGTTTCGCCGGGCGATAGCGGCTCGGGCGTCGCGTTGGAGAGGAGCGGTTTCTTCATGCCATCCTCGTTGAAAGCAGCACCGGAAGAAGGAGAATATGTCATACGATACTCAAAACATCTCGATGCCGGTGCCGAATATTAGCGAAATTCTGCATAATATTCAATGACACTAGAAATCGCAGTTAACATAAATTCAACGAACTGGCCTTCGCTCGAACAATCATGGCGGGCGATTATGAATAAAATCCCCAATTTGCAGAATTTAACGGCACCATAGTGGCAGCATTAAGCGATCTCGGTCCCGCCCTGTCGAAAAGCGCCGGAACGGATCGAGCGAGCCGGAATCGTCCTCAGCCGCGATAGATTTTCGGATCGATGCCGTGGCGCGCGATCTTGTCGTAGAGCGTCTTGCGCGGGATGCGGAGGAACGCCAGCGTCGCCGCGATATCGCCGCCCGCGCTCGCCAGCGCGTCGCGAATGGCGTGCGCCTCGAACTGCGCCACCCGCTCGGGCAGCGCCGGTGGCACCTCACCCTCGTCCAGGGCCGGCGTATCCAGTCCCAGCACCTCGCTATAGGCGAAGTTGCGAAGCTCGCGGACATTGCCCGGCCAGTCATGTTCGATCAGGTGGCGGCGTGCCGCATCGCCCAGGGTGAAATCCCGCGCGCCCATGCGGCCGGTCGCTTCCTCGACGAACGACGCGAAGAGTTGCGGGATGTCGGCCTTGCGCTCGCGAAGCGGCGGCATCCGCAGCCGCACGACGTTGAGGCGGTAGAAAAGATCTTCGCGAAACTCGCCGGCGCGCACCGCCTGCTGCAGGTCGCGGCGCGACGATGCGATGATGCGCAGATCGACCCCGCGCGGCTCGCTCGCGCCGATCGGCCGGATCTTGCGTTCCTCGACGACGCGAAGCAGCATCGACTGGATCGCGAGCGGCATATTGTCGATGCCGTCGAGGAACAAAGTGCCGCGATGGCTCTGTTCGATCCGCCCCTCGCGCGCGATCGGGCCATAGCCGGGGGCGCCGCGATCGTGGCCGAACAGCTCGACCTCAGCCAGCCCTTCGGGAAGCGCGCCGCAATCGACCGCGACGAACGGGCGGCCCGACCGCGGCCCCTTGCGATGGAGGAGCAGCGCCGCAAGCTCCTTGCCTGTGCCCGTCTCGCCTTCGACGAGCACGTCAATGTCGGCGCGCGCGATCTGGACGATCGTCGCGCGCAGCTGCGCCATGACCGGGCTGTCGCCGATCAGCGGGCTGTCGACGCTGGTTTCGGCGGCGGCGCGCAGCATCCGATTGTCGAGAATCAGGCGCCGCGAGGTGAGCGCCTTGCGAACGGCGGCGATCAGGTGATCGGTCGCATAGGGCTTGGCGAGAAAATCGAACGCCCCGCCCTTCAGCGCCCCGATCGCCATCGGCACGTCCGCGTGCCCGGTGATCAGGATGACGGGGATTTCGGGATCGATCGCCCGGATGCGCGCAAAGAATTCGAGCCCGTCGAGGCGCGGCATACGGATATCGGTGACCACCGCGCCGCTGAACGCATCGTCGATCGCCGCAAGCGCCGTCTCGGCATCGGCGAAGGCCCGGACCTCGATATCGGCGAGTTCGAGCGACTGCACGGTCGCCGCGCGCAAGGCGTCGTCGTCGTCGACGAAAATGACCTGCTGGCGAGTCACGAACTCGTTCATGCGCGGCGAACCTCCAGCCGAAAGGCCGCGCCGCCCAACGGCGAGGCGACGCTGTCGAGCGTGCCGCCGAATTCGCGCGCGATATCCCGCGCGATGCCCAGCCCGAGCCCGAGCCCGTCGGCCTTGCCGGTGACGAAGGGCGTGAAGAGATTGTCGGCGACGTCGGGCGCGATCCCCGGCCCGTTGTCGGCGACGGTGATCGCGATATCGCCCTCCTCCCGCGTTTCGATGCGGATGCGCGGATCGGGGCGGCCGGTCAGCGCGTCGAGCGCGTTCTGGAGCAGGTTGACGAGAATCTGTTCGAGCCGCACACGGTCGGCGATGCAGCGCATTCCCGGCGCCTCGCCGACGCGCTCGACCGCGACACCATGTTCGCGGATGCGATCCCCGACAAGCAGCAGCGCGCCGTCGATCACCCGTGCGACCTCGACCGGGCCGAGCGCGGGCGTGCTGCGCCGCGCGAAGCTGCGCAGTTCGGCGATGATCGCCGCAATCCGCTCGGTCAGCGCGACGATCGTACCGATATTGTCGCGCGCCTTGCCCGGATCGCCGCGGTCGAGAAACGTGCCGGCGTTTTCGGCGAAACCGCGGATCGCCGCGACCGGCTGATTGATCTCGTGCGCGACGCCCGCGGTGATCTGTCCGATCGTGCCGAGGCGGCTCGCTTGCGACAGTTCCTCGCGCGCGGCGCGGAACCGCCGGTTCGCCTCGACCAGGTCGGCGGTGCGCGCCGCGACCTCGATCTCCAGCATGTGGCGCGCCTCCGCCTGCAATCGCTGCTTCTCGCGCGCGCGGAACACCCAGGTCAAAAGCGCGGCGAGCAGGATGAAGGCGATCAGGATCGCGGTGCGTGCGGTCGCATTGGCGCTCGCTTCGGCGGGCGCCAGCGGCTGGAAGGCGTGCAGCCGCGCGCCCGCCATCGGCACCGGAACCGCCGCTTCGCGATAACGCGCGTCGCCGTTCGCCCAGGTCGCGCCGTCCTTCGCGAGAGGCAGCGGCGTGAGCGGCAGATCGCCGAATTGCAGCACCGCGCGGATCGCCGCGCGCGTCCGCTCGTCGATCGGCGCAAGGGTGCGAAAGCGCCAGTCGGGGCGGCTGGTGATGATGACGACGCCATGATCGTCGGTGACGAAGGTCGCGAGCGGCTGGCGCGCCCATTCGGCCTCGAGGCCGCCGAACTCGACCTTGACGACGATCACGCCGAGCGCCCGGCCGCCTTCCTCGACGCGGCGGGCGATGAACAGGCCGGGCCGGCCGCTGACGGTGCCGAGCGCGAACAATTCGGCGCTGCCCCGGGCCATGGCGTCGCGGAAATAGGGACGAAAGCCGTAATTCTGCCCGACGAAGCTCTGCGGTCGACGCCAGTTGCTCGCGGCGATCGTCCGGCCGTCGCGCGCGATCAGATAGATGACCGCGGCGTCGGTGCGGTCGGCGAGCAGTTCGAGCTTGTCGTTCATCCGCCGCGCCGCCGCGGCATCGCCGCTGCCCAGCACGGTGCGGACGTCAGGATATTCGGTGAGCACCAGCGGCAGCAGGCGGAATTTCTGAAGCTCGCCCGCCAGGCGGCGCGACGCGCTGCGCGCCTGCTGCTCGGCGGCGGCGTCGGAGGCGACGCGCGCATGTCCCGCCGCCCAGCCGAAGGCGGCGACCGCGATCATCGCCAGCAGCAGCAGAGCAAGCAAGGCGGCCCAGATCAGGCGCCGCCCCGTGCCCGGCGCGCGCGAATCATCGAGGAGAGCCCGAGTCGCCATATGTGCGGATTATCGCACATATTGACTCATGGTAAGCGGAAAATCGCACAGTCCACGCGGAGAAGTATCGCCACCCCCTCCGCAATGACCTTATTTTCCGTCACTTTTCGGATAATGCGAAGTTCGTGGACCGGCGATGGGGCCGGCCATAATTTTGAGGAAGCAACGGCAAAAGGCCGTGCTCGGGAGGATGTACGTGGCAGCCATCATATTCGACGAGACCGGACAGGCGCCCGCGGGAGCGACGCCTCTCTACCGCCACCTCTATGTCCAGGTGCTCGCCGCCATTCTTCTGGGCGTGATCATCGGCCATATCTGGCCCGCGACGGGCGAAGCGCTGCGGCCGCTCGGCGACGGCTTTATCAAGCTCGTCAAGATGATCATCGCCCCGGTGATCTTCGTCACCCTCGTCACCGGCATCGCGGGGATGACCGAATTGCGCTCGGTCGGCCGCGTCGCGGGCAAGGCCTTCGCCTATTTCCTCTTCTTCTCGACGCTGGCGCTGGTCGTCGGCCTGATCGTCGCCAACACGGTGCAGCCCGGCGCGGGCATGAACATCGACCCGGCGACGCTCGATACCGGCGCGGTGACCGGCTATGTCGAGAAGGCGAAGCACAGCGGACTGGTCGATTTCGTGATGTCGGCGATCCCGACAACACTCGTCTCGGCGCTCACCGGGGATTCGCTGCTCCAGGTGCTGCTGGTATCGATCCTGTTCGGGATTTCGCTATCGATGGTCGGCGAACCCGCCGCGCCGGTGCGCGACCTTTTCGAGCGCGTCGGGCTCGTCATCTTCCGGCTCGTCGCGATCCTGATGCGCGCCGCGCCGGTCGGGGCGTTCGGCGCGATGGCATTTACCATCGGCAAATATGGGGTCGGGTCGCTCGCGAACCTCGCCGGGCTGCTCGCGACCTTCTATCTCACCTCGGCGATCTTCGTGGTCGTCGTGCTCGGCATCACGGCCCGGCTCGCGGGCTTTTCGATCTTCAAGCTGATCCGCTACCTGCGCGCCGAGTTGCTGCTCGTGCTCGGCACCTCCTCATCCGAAAGCGCGCTGCCCAGCCTGATGGAAAAGATGGAGCGCGCCGGCTGCGCCAAATCGGTCGTCGGGCTCGTCGTCCCGACCGGCTACAGCTTCAACCTCGACGGCACCAACATCTATATGACGCTCGCCGCGCTGTTCATCGCGCAGGCCTGCAACGTCGACCTGTCGCTCGGCGAGCAGGTCGCGCTGCTGCTCGTCGCGATGATCAGTTCGAAGGGCGCGGCAGGCGTCACCGGCGCGGGGTTCGTCACCCTCGCCGCGACGCTGTCGATCGTGCCGTCGGTGCCGGTCGCGGGCATGGCGCTGATTCTCGGCATCGACCGCTTCATGTCGGAATGCCGCAGCCTCACCAATTTCATCGGCAACGCGGTCGCGACGGTCGTCGTCGCCCGCTGGGACAATGCGCTCGATCGCGATCGGCTGCGACTGGCGCTGGACGGCGGCGCGCCGTCTCCGCTGGCCGCGCCACCCGTCGAACAGGACATGGATTGAAAGCAGAGGGAGAAGGATAATGAGGGGTTCGACATCGGCATTGCTGCTTGCGAGCACGGCGATCTGCCTGTTCGCCGGTGCTCCCGCCCGGGCGCAGGACAATGCCTCCGCCGTGCAGGACGACGCGGCCGATGGCGGGAGCCAGGGCGGCGGCGGCTCCGACATCGTCGTCGTCGGCACGCGGATCGAGGGGGCGCGCGTCACCGAGGCGCTGCCGGTGGTGGTCTTTGATCAGGACCGGATCGACGCCGCCGGCGTGGTCAGCGGCGACGAACTGATCCGCAGCATTCCGCAGATGGGCGACGTCAGCTTCAACCCCGGCAACAATGCGCAGACGAGCAATGCGGCGCGCGGCGACGTCGGGTCGGTCAATCTCCGCTCGCTGGGGGTCGGCAACACGCTGGTGCTGCTCAACGGGCGCCGCATCGTCACCCATCCCGCGAGCCAGGGGTTGTCCGACACCGGCACCGTGCCGGTGCTGAGCTATAATTCCAATGCGATCCCGACCACCGGGCTCCAGCGGTTCGAGGTGCTGCTCGATGGCGCCGCGGCGCTCTATGGGTCGGATGCGGTCGCGGGCGTCGTCAACACCGTGCTCAAGGACAATTACGACGGCCTCAGGCTACAGGCGCAATATGGCGGCGCCGAGGGCACCCATCTGCGCGAGTTTCAGGGTAATATCCTGGCGGGCAAGAGCTTCGATCGCGGCAACATCACCGTCTCGTTCGAATTTACCGACCGGGCGGCCCTGCGCGCCGAGGATCAGGATTTCACCGCCTCGGCCGACCTGCGTCCGCTGTTCGCCGATTATCCCGATTTCGCCGGTTCGACGACGCCCGACGGACGCGCGACGCGCGGTCCGTGGCCCGCGCTGCAGGTTCAGATCGCCGGCGGCCGCCCGCGCCTCGGCTCGACCAACATGACGACGGCGGCAGGCTCCTTCACCGTCCGCCCGCCGAGCTTTGGCGGCTGCACCTATCAGCTTTCGCCCGACCTCTGCCTGGTGAACACCTCGCTCGCGACGAACAACACATTCCGCAACCTGCGCTACGACACCGCGATCGGCACCACCGTCATGCCGCGCGTCAAGCGCTACAACGGCTTCGCCAACGGGCATTACGACCTGACCGACACGCTGACCCTGTTCGGCGAGTTCGGCTATTATTATTCGGACACGCTGCGGGGCCAGCCGGCGGTCATCAACCTCAACCAGATCTGGATTCCGGCGACCAACTATTACAATCCCTTCGGGCCGGTCGGCAGCCCCAACCGCATCCCGGGGCTGACCAACGTCCCCGACGAGGGGCTGCCGGTGCTGCTCACCAATTACCGCTATGTCGATGCGGGGCCGCAGACGGTGCACGTCACCGGCGAGCAACTTCGCGCGCTGCTCGGCATCCGGGGCGAGACCGCGGGCTTCAAATGGGACAGCGCCTTCACCTATTCGGAGGCAAGCGCACACGACAGCAGCTTCGCGGTGCGCAGTTCGGCGCTGCAGCAGAGCCTCGCACTGTCGACCCCCGACGCCTATAATCCGTTCAACGGCGGCTGCGCGACGGCGACGACCTATGGCGACTGCACGCCCAGTTCGCGGGTCGCGCTCGATGCGATCGGCTTCCAGCTCCAGCGCCGGTCGAAGACAACGCTGACGATGGGCGATTTCCGCGCCTCGCGCCCCGACCTCTTCAAGCTGCCCGGCGGCGATGTCGGCGTCGCGTTCGGCGTCGAAGTCCGGCGCGAGACCCAGCGCGACGACCGCGACGCCGCGGTCGACGGCTCCGATCCCTTCGTCGACATGGTGTCGGGGGCGATCACGATCAGCGACGCCGCCGCGGTCAGCGACAATCCCGACACCTATGGCAAGCGCACCGTCGCCGCCGCCTATGCCGAACTGGCGGTGCCATTGGTGTCGGAGGATATGCACATCCCGCTGATGCGTCGCTTCGACCTCCAGCTCGCCGGGCGCTATGAGCATTACAGCGATTTCGGCAGCGTCGCGCGGCCGAAGGTCGCGGCGGCGTGGGACGTGTTCGACGGCCTGCGCTTCCGCGGCTCTTTCTCGCAAGGCTTCCGCGCGCCAAACCTCGAACAGGTCAATGCGGTCGAATATGCCCGTCTCGCCACCAGCCAGGATTTCCTGCGCTGCGAGGTCGATCTGCGCGCCGGGCGGATCGACAGCTTCACGGCCTGCGGCAACAATGTCGGCTATTCGCGCCGCGTGTCGGGCAACCCCGACCTCAAGCCCGAAAAGAGCACCAACTATAATCTCGGCGCGGTGTTCGAGCCGGCCTTCCTGCCCGCCGATCTCGGCCGGGTGACCTTCACGGTCGACTATTGGTCGATCCGGCAAAAGGGTATCGTCGGTATCCTCGGCAACAACACCGCCGTCGCGCTCGACTATCTGCTGCGCCTGCAAGGATCGTCAAACCCCAACGTCATCCGCGACGTCGCCAATGCCGACGATGTCGAAGCCTTTGCGGGAACCGGCATCGCGCCGGTCGGCCGCATCCTGACGGTGCGCGACCAGTTCATCAATCTTCAGCCGCAGACGGTGCATGGGCTCGATTTCGCTTTCTATTGGCAGTCGCCGAAGACGAGCATCGGCAAGTTCAACCTGGCCGTGAACGCGACCCGGCTGCTCAAATTCTCCCGCGCGCCGGGCGATGCGGTCGATATGCTCGTCGCCGCGCGCGAGGCGGGCGACATCAACGCCGCGACGCCGCTGCCCGAGACCGAGGATCTGATCGAGGCGAACGGCCGCCCGAAATGGCGCGGCTCGGCATCGCTGACCTGGTCGCTCGGCCAGTTCCAGCTCGGCGCCTTCGCGCGCTATACCGGCGCGGTCGACGAAACCGGTTTCGTCGATGCCGACGGCAATCCGTGGCGGGTCAAGTCGCAGCTCACCGCGAACCTCTATGCCCAGGTCCGCATCCGCGACCGGGACGGAATCGGCGGCGACATGCGCTGGCGCGTCGGCGTCCGCAACATCGCCAACAAGAAACCGCCGCTGTCGTCGGAAGGCTATCTGGGATCGCTCTACAGCCCCTATGGCCGCTATTGGTACAGCTCGATCACTACGGAGTTCTGACGATGAAACACGGGTCCGGTATCTGGCTCCTGATCGGCTGCGCCGGGCTCGCCGTCGCGCCGGCGGTCACGGCAAAGGAGAGCGCGCCCGCGCCGACCGCCGCCGGCGCGACCTCCCCTTCCCTCGCTCCGAAAGCGGCGCCGCGGACGATCCTGTTCATCGGCAACAGCTTCACCCAGGGCGCCCATTCGGCGGCGCGCAACTGGCACGCGGACACGGTCACCGATCTCAACGGCGCCGGCTATGGAGGGGTTCCTGCGCTGTTCAAGGCCTTTTGCGAGCAGGCCGGGCTCGACTATGCCGTCAGCCTCGAGACGCAGGGCGGCAAGTCGCTGGGCTTTCATTATGACGAGCGGCGCACGCTGTTCGACAAGCCGTGGGACGTCGTCGTCCTCCAGGAATATAGCGTTCTCGACCGCGCCCGGCCCGGCGATCCGGCGGCCTATGTCCGCGACGTCGGCCGGATGGCCGCGTTGTTCGAAAAGCGCAATCCGGCGGTCGATATCCGGCTCGCCGCGACCTGGACGCGCGCCGACCAGACCTATACGCCCAAGGGCCATTGGTTCGGCAAGCCGGTGAGCGCGATGGCCGACGACCTGCGCGCCGCCGCCGAGCAGGCCCGGGCCGCCAACCCCGCCGTCCGCGGCATCTTGCCTGTGGGCGAGGCGTGGAACCGGGCGATGGCGACCGGCGTCGCCGACCCCGACCCCTATGACGGCATCGCCTATGGCCAGCTCGACCTTTGGACCTACGACCATTATCACGCGAGCGTTGCGGGCTATTACCTGTCCGCGCTGGTCACCTTTGGTGCGATCACAGGGGTCGACCCGGTCAGCCTGGGCGCAAAGGAGAAGAGCGCCGATGCGCTCGGCCTCTCGGACGCGCAGGCGGCCGCGTTGCAGGCGGTCGCGCACGACGAGCTGGCGCGATTGAAAACCGCGCGCTGATCGCTACGGTCGCCGCGCCGCTTCGAGTTCCGCCGCCAGCGCGGCGACGAGATCAGCCGCCGACATCGCGCGCGCCAGCGGCGCGCCCTGCCCCGCCCATTGCGCCCCATACCCATGCTCGCCGCGCGCCTTGGCGGCGGCGTGCAACGCTTTGCCCAGATCATAAGTGATCGGATAGGCAGGGATTTCGGCCGGATCGATCGCGGCATCCTGCGCGGCGAAGCGATTGGACAGGATGCGCGCAGGCCGGCCCGATACGGCGCGCACCATCGCGGTATGACGCGCCGCATCGCCGAGAAGTGCGGTGCGGTAAGCGGCATCGACCAAACTCTCGTCACAGGCGACGAAAGCGGTGCCGAGCTGCGCGGCGGAGGCGCCAAGGTTGAGCACGGCGGCGATGCCAGCACCGTCCATGATCCCGCCCGCCGCGATCACCGGCCGATCGAGCGACCGCGCGAGCAGGCGGGTGAGCGCCATCGTCCCGAGCCGGTCGTCGCACGCGTCGGGATCAAATATCCCCCGGTGGCCGCCCGCCTCCCATCCCTGTGCGACGATGGCGTCGATTCCGGCCGCTGCCACAATCTCCGCCTCGGCGAGGCTCGTCGCGGTGGCGAGCAGGACAATCCCGGCGGCACGCAACGCCGCGATCGCTTCGGCCGTGGGCAGACCGAAGTGGAAGCTGACGACCGCCGGGCGTTCCGCGATCAGCATTTGCAGCATCGCGTCATGGCCGACAAAGCTGCGATAGATTTCGCCGAGCGCCTCCGGCGGTTCGGCACCGAACTCGGCGAACAGCGGGCGGAAGCGTTCGATCCACCGCCGTTCGCGATCGGCATCCGCCACCGCCGGGCGGTGACAGAATAGATTGACCTGAAACGGCCGCGCCGTGCGTGTACGCACCTCGGCGATCATCCGCCGCGCCCCATCGACATCGGTCGCGCCGCCCCCGATCGACCCCAAGCCCCCCGCCTCGCTGACTGCCGCCGCCATCTCGGGCGACGATACACCCGCCATCGGCGCCTGAACGATCGGCAGATCGATGCCGAGAAGCGAGAGGAGATCGTGATGGGCCATGGACGAGTCCTATGACCGTTTCGGCCGGACTTCAAAAGCAAAGGCGTTGGGAAGGGTGGCGGAGACGGAGGAAAACGAACAGAAGCGGCTAGAAATTGAAAACACGCCACTTTTCTGTTCGGCCCTTCGCCGGGGCCACGTTCAACGCCACGCGGGACGTTTTCACCATAAAGCCGGATCGTTCCAAGCCCTATCGGCGGTGCAATTTAATTATAGCTGGTCGGCTGGAGCGGTTCAACCCCGGCATCCGGTGCGCTTCGCGCGTTAGACCTTGCGGCGCTTGCCATCAAAGCCGTCCTTAACGTCGGCAATCCACGCGACGATTTCGCGCTCGCTCCATCGCGAGGCGGACGGGGCAAGTTTGTAGGGCTTCGGAAAGCGGCCCTGCTGGATCATCAGATATACCATAGATTTGCCGAGCCCGACGCGACGGCAAACCTCGGGTAGCTTCAAGAAGCGTTCGGGTTCGTCCCAATTCTCCGGCATGACATTATTCTCGCGGCGGTCGAGACGACCGCGCCTTGGCAAACTGGCGGTCGCTTGCAAGGAAACTGTCGAGCATGAACGGAATAAGGTCCGGCACGGACTCTCGCCGACCATAGGCGGCTTCATAGGCGTCGGCGTAAGCATTCAGCGCCTCGAACAAGCTCGGCATGGCGCTGAACGTGATCTTGACCGGGGTTCGCTCGGGCAGCTTCGGCAATTTTAGATCAGCCACGCGAGCCTCCCCAAGTTCGGCCGACGACAATATCCTTGTGGACGACGATGCGGAGCGGCCAGCCCGGACGGACCCGCACAGTCGGCTGGATATTGAGGCCTTTCGTGACAAGCTGATCGCCCGCCCGCGTGCCGCTCTGTTGGGCGGATTCGCGGATCGCGCGCACAAGGTCGCTTTCGGCGCTGCCAAAGCTCAACTCGGTGCCGACGCCGAGCAAGGTCGAAAGAGCGACGCCCTTCAATAGCTGCCACGTATGCCGGTCGATCTTGTCCGACAGTCCCGCATAACCCTGCGTATCGGACGCGGGAACATTGTCGATGCGGATCGACGACCCATCGGGCAGGATGATCCGTTGCCATACCACCAGCGCGCGGCTCTGACCGAACGCGACGACGCTGTCGTAACTGCCAATTAGCCGCGAGCCTTGGGGGATGAGCAGGCATCGGCCCGTCACGCTGTCGTAAACATTTTCGGTGATCTGCGCCGTCACCAGCCCCGGCAAGTCCGAGTTGAGGCCCGTTATCAGGCTGGCCGCAATAACGCTCCCGGCCTGCACGGTCCAGGGCGAGACGGGTGCGGTCAACCTGTGCGGGTTCACGTCGCTTTCCTCGTTGGTGCGGCCGATCATCGCATTCTTGCGCTGCTGACCGTTCGGATCGTTGGTGGCCTGCGGGCGCGCCGACAATACGGGCGTCTGTTCCGCAGCGACAGCGACGGGGCGAGCCGATGCGGCATTGCCCGCGACTTGCAGCATGACGCCGGACTCGCGCGCGGCGCGTTGCTCGGCGGCGAGGCGTTGCCGCTCGGCCTCCACCTCCTGCTCCGCACGTCGGGCGGCATCGTCGACGGGGTCCTCCGTCATCATACCCAAGCGGCGCTGGCGATTAAGGATCGGGCGGCCAAGATCGCCGGGCAGCGGCGCGCCGAGCTGCGGCACGTCGCCATAACTGGTCGGCGCGCCCGCGAGCGCATCGGACGGTGCTTTCGCGCCATGAACCGTCTCGTCGGTGGGCGCGACAATGGCGATGTTCGCCGGTTTCAGCGCCAACCACGCCACGCCGACTATCGCGGTCGATCCGACGGCGGCAATGGCGATGATCGCGCCGCGCCGGAAACGAGCGACGCGCCTTGGCGCCGCGCGCAGCACGAGCGTTTCAGGATCGGCCTTGGGCGGCGTGGGCGACGTCGCCTTTGCGGGTGATTGAGTGGATTCAGTCACGGCCGCGCCTCCGCTTCGGCTGCGCCGTCTCGATCCGCACGATCTGCTGTTTCTTTCCGCCGAGGCGGAGTTCGGCAGCACCGAACAGGCGGTCGACGACATAATAGCGCCCGGCCATGCGATAATTGACGAGCTGGGCTTTGCCGTCCTCGCCGATGACGAACAGCGGCGGCGCCTCACCGACCGCGATCGACGGCGAAAACTCGATAAAGGTCTGCCGCCCGTCGTCGAAGGCGCGAACAGGCCGCCATGCCGGCTTGTCGCCGCTGATCGCATAATTGAAATTGAGCCGTTCGACGGCGAGGCCAGATGCGACCGCCGCCGCCGCGGCGGCTGCATCCTGCTCACGGCGCAGCGCGATCAACTCATCCTGCGGGTAGGTCCAGGACAGCGCCGCCATCGCGCCGGTCGGTCGGCTTTCGAGTGCGAGGTGATAGACGCGCCGAGAGGTGGTGATGACGAGATTGGTGCGAAGTCCGGCGGAGAAGGGCTTCACGAAGATATGCGTGCGCTGCTCGGCGCCGCTGCCGCTGGTCGTATCGCCGACTGTCCAGCGCACGGTATCGCCCGCGGCAACCGACGTAATGGTTTCGCCCGGTTGCAAAGCGATGTCGGTGATGCGTTCCGGCGCGGCATAGAGCCGATAAAGCGCGCCTTCGGTATAGGGATAGACCTGCACAGCGCGAACAAAGCCGGCGCTCGACGGTTCGCGCAGCGCCGCCTTGTTGGCGGCGGCAACCCTCGCGGTGGGCTGAGCAGTTGCGGGCTTGGCCCCGGCGGGAACGGCGAGCGCGAAAAGGCTCGCCGACAGAATGACGGCGCGAATCATGGTGCATTCCTTTCGGGGATTTGCGACGGGTCGGGTTCGAGTTGCGGGCCGAGCGGGAGGTCGGCGGTGGGGACCGGCGGCGTCTCTGGGGATGGCGAAGCCGCCAGTTCCTCTGGTGTCGGAAAGCGGTCGAGCGGTTTGAGAACATCGGAGTCGAGTTCCCGGCTCCAGTCGATCGCATCGACATAGAGGCCGAGCGGATTCTTGCGCAGCACCTCGGCCGAGCGTGGCGGCTGCACCTTCACGGTCAGCATCGCGGTCCAGCGCGAAGTGCCCGACAGGCTGCCACGCTCATATTCGTGCTCGGTCCATTTGACCTGAAAGCTGCTGTCCGACGCGCGGACGACGCTCGTCACCTGCACCGACACGGTGCGGCGGCCAACATCGGCAAAGGGATTGTCGGCGCGGGCATATTTGCCGAGGAAGAGCGACGCGCGTTCGGTCGCGAAGTCGTATGCCGACAGCCAATTTTCGCGCATCAACACGGGGTCGAGCGAGCGTGAACGGACGTTCGCGATGAATTTGCCGAGGTGCCAGGCGATCTGCGGGTCGGTCGCCTGATACTCCGTGTCTGCCGGCGCGACCGCCTGCGCCTCACCGAGATTGTCGACCTCGACGACATAGGGCACAATACGGCTCTGCATCGACTGCCAGACCAGCGCCGACGACAGGCCGATGGTGAGGAACAGGCCGCCGAACGCCATCAGCCGCCAATTCTTCGCCTGAACGCGGGCGGCACCGATGCGCTCGTCCCATAATTGTCCTGCGCGTTGATAGGGAGTTTCAGGTTCGGGCGTCTGCCCGTAGCGCTGCATGGATCTTTTGAATCTCATAGCTTAGTCCCTTTCCTTGATGTCCGGTGTGATCCCGGCGCCGCCGCGATCGCCCGATTGAACAGCGTGGATCGCCATCTGACGGCGGTGCCGGCTGGCCTGGGTGGCGTGGAGCTTTTGTGCCCATGCGGGCGGCGATGCCTCGCCGCTTGCCGCGCTCTCGCCGACCGTGCTCGATGCGCCGCCGGTTCCCGCGGCCCAGGCTGCTTGCTGACCGCGCGCGGCGGCGGCGCGAAGGCCGAGAGCATTGTGCATCCGGTCGGCGGCGGCGCCTTTCGCGGCCGAAGCCATGCCGCCGATACCGGCGCCAATCGTGGATGAACCAGAAGTTTCCTGGCCGAGTTTGTAGGCGGTCGATGCCGCGCTCCCCATCGACGTTCCGGCCCGAACAGCGCCGAGACCGGCGCCAGCGACGCCGCGCGTAGCAGCGACGGCAGCACCGCCGCCCATCGCGAAGCCGCCTGCGGCCAATGCGGTTGTCGCGACGACGGAACCGGCGCCGAGTTGCGGGGCGCCGGCGACCAGGCCAGACGCGATCCCCGGACCAAATATGGCGAGCCCGAACAGCGCGAGGCTGGCGAGCATCAGCGATACCGCCTGCTCGATCGACACCTCCTCCCCGGCAATCGCGCTGGTGAAGTCCGCGAAATAGTTGGAGCCGATGCCAACTATAACCGCCAATACCATGACTTTAATGCCCGAACTGACGACATTGCCCAGCACACGTTCGGCGAGGAAGGAAGTGCGATTCCAGAGTGCGAAGGGAACCAGCACGAAGCCCGCGAGGCTCGTCAGTTTGAACTCCAAGATCGTGATGAAAAGCTGGATCGCGAGAATGAAGAAAGCCGCGATGACGATGATCCACGCGATGACCAGGACCGCGATCTCGACAAAGTTGTCGAAGAAGTCGATCGGGCCGACGAGCTCTTTCGCTTGCACCAGGAGCGGAAAGGCCGCCTCGAAGCCGGTTCCCGCGAGCCGGCCCGGCATCAGCAAATCCTGCGGCCCGATCGCGCTGCCGCCGGCGGTCAGGCCGAGCCCGGCGAAACTGCGGAAGATGATGTCGGTCAGCAGCGGAAAGCTGTTCAATATCAGCGCGAAGGCGCCGACGTAGAGAATCTTCTTGAGGAACTTGCCGATGACATCGTCCTCGCCGCCGAGCGCCCAGAAGAGGCCGGCGAGCGTAATGTCGATGCCGATCAATATCGTGGTCAGGAAACCGACATCACCGCCGAGCAGCCCGAAGCCGCTGTCGATATAGGCGATGAACGCCTGCATGAACTGGTCGATGACATTCAAATCCTGCACGCGCGGGACTCCTGAAAGGCAATGGATTGGGGTCGCGGGAACCGCTGGCCGCGAGAGGGGGGAGCCATGCGGTCCCCGCGACGGGACGGCGCTCGCCGGGGAGCTGGGGCGCAGCGCCGCCCTAGCTCACCGGCGCGGGGTGTAAGCCTTGCCGTCGCCGAGGAATCGGGTCGTCCGCTCGCGGGCCTCGCGCGCGCTCTGTCCGCGCCGCGCCGCTTCGAGCGATTGGCTGCGGAATTGCGCCGCCATCAGGTTTTGAAGCTGAAATTGCTGCTTGGTCGCGAGCGCGAGAAGCTGGTTGGTCGCCTGCTGTGCTTGCAACGATCCTTCGGCGCCCTGGCTCTTGGCGACGATCTCGCTGAGCGCCTGCGCATCGTCGCGGACATTCTCGACGATGCCTGACTGCACCGCCATCGTCTGCCGGAAGGAGGCCATTTCAGTATCGAGCCGCTGCCTAGCGGCCGCAATTCGCTGGTCGCGCTTCATCACTTCGCCAACGCTGCTCGGGAACTGCCGCATAAACTGCTCCCCCAGTTGATCGACGCGGAAGTCGATGCCCTGCGCTTGTCCCATGAGCTTGTCGATCTCGCCGAGGGTCTGGCGAAGCTGGTCGAGCTGCGGGAAGTCGATGCGCGCGAGGTTTTTGCCCTGGTTGATGAGCATCTGCGCTTCGTTCTGAAGCGACTGGATTTGCTGGTTGACCTGCTGGAGTGTTCGGGCGGCAGTGAGCAGGTTCTGCCGATAATTGGTCGGATCGAACACGCTGATCTGTGCCGAAGCGGGGGTGCTCGTCGTGTAGATCCCGACGATGGCGGCGCCGATCGTGCCAAGGCCAAGCGCTGTGGCGAGCAGATAATTGCGGACGGGAGAGCGGGGCATGATGCTATTCCTTTTCTGCTGGAAGTTGGACGGCGGGGAATCGGCCAAGCAGCTCGGCCGCCCAATCGAGGCCGGCTTGGGTCAGGAAGTGCGCGGCGAAATCGCGCGACCCAGATTCGGCGAGGAGCGCGTCGATGCGCTTTTGGGTATCTGGGTCCGACGCGCCGCACAGCGCGAGCGCGACCGGGCCTAGCCCCAGCTCGAACAGCCGGTTGCCGCGCGCCGATTGCAGATAATATTGCCGCTTCGGCACCGCCCGGCTGACCAGCTCGATTTGCCGCGCGTTGAGACCGAAGCGGACGTAGGCGGCCTGCGACTGCGGCTCGATCGCGCGATCGTTGGGCAGCAAAATGCGCTGCGGACAGGACTCGATGATCGCGGGCGCAATCGTCGAGTCCGCAATGTCGGCGAGCGATTGCGTCGCGAACACAACGGCGACATTCTTCTTGCGCAGCACCTTCAGCCATTCCCTGATGCGGGCCGCGAACAGGGGATGGTCGAGAAACACCCAGGCTTCATCGAGAATGAGCAGCGTCGGCCGCCCGGTGAACCTCTCTTCGAGCCTGTGGAACAGATAGGTCAGCACCGGGGCGACGACGCCCGCTTGCCCCATCAGCGCCTCGGTCTCGAAGCATTGCACGTCGGCTATCGCAAGATCGTCCTCGGCGGCGTCGAGCAGGCGGCCGAACGGCCCTTCGAGCGTATAGGGCGCGAGCGCGACACGCAGCGGCGCCGATTGCAAGAGCAGCGACAGGCCGGTCAGCGTCCGTTCCTCGACCGGCGCGGCCGCGAGATTGGTCAGCGCCGACCAGACGGCTTCCTTGACCTCCGGCGTGACCACTATCATCTCATGGGCGAGCAAGGCCCCGATCCATTCGGCCGCCCATGCCCGCTCGTCCGCCCGGTCGATATGTCGTAGAGGTTGAAAGGCGATGGCCTTCCCGCCTTCGTCCTCGCCGCCAAGGCCGAGCGCATGATGCGCACCGCCCATCGCCAGCACCGCGGCGCGCGCCGAAAAACCCTTGTCGAAGATATAGACTTGGGAATCGGGGTAGCGCCGGAACTGCAAGGCCAGCAGCGCCAGCAGCACCGACTTGCCCGCGCCGGTCGGGCCAACAATGAGCATGTGGCCGACGTCGCCGACATGGGTGGACAGCCGGAACGGCGTCGATCCGCTCGTCTGCGCATAGAGAAGCGGTGGGCCGTCCAGATGCGCATTGCACACCGGTCCCGCCCAAACCGACGATAGCGGCATCAGGTGCGCGAGATTAAGCGTGTGGACGATCGGTTGCCGGACGTTCGCATAGATGTGACCAGGAAGGCTCGATAGCCACGCCTCCACGGCGTTCACCGTCTCGCGGATGCAGGTGAATCCCAAGCCGTTGACGATGCGCTCGACCGCGCGCACCTTTTCTTCGACGCGGGCGCGATCGGTATCGGCAACGGTGATCGTCGTGGTGAGATAACCGAAGGCGACGTGATCGCCGCCGAGCGCCTGCAAGGCCAGGTCGGCATCGACCACCTTATTGTCGGCGTCGCTGTCGAGAAGCTGCGCCGGCTGATTATAGATGACCTCGCGCAGCATCGCCGTCACCGACTTGCGCTTGTTGAACCATTGGCGGCGCAGCTTGGTGAGCGCCTTGGTCGCTTGCGTCTTGTCGAGCGCGATGAACCGCGTGACCCAACGATATGAAAAATCTTCGTGATTGAGCGCGTCGAGGATGCCGGGGCGGCTGACATTCGGGAATCCGAAGATGGTCAGCGTCCGCACATGCTCGTTCCCCAGCATCGGTTCGAGGCCGCCCGTGAGCGGCGTATCGACCAGCAGCGCGTCGAGATACATGGGGGTTTCGGGCACGGCGACGGCATGGCGGCGCGTCGAGATGGTGCCGTGCAGATAGGTCAGCGTCTCGGCGTCGGTCAGCGCCCGGACCTCGGGCATGAAGCCCGCGAACAGGTCCAGCGCGCGGTCGGTTTCGGCGATGAAGCTGGCGAGCGCCTGCCGCCAGTCGCGGCCCTTTACATCGTCGCTGCGCTCGACCAGCGCGCGACCTGCCGTGTCGGCCTGATCGGGCGGCGGCAAGAAAGTCAGCGTCACATAATAGCGGCTCTCATAATGCGCGCCCGCGCTCTCGAACGCCGCCGCCCGTTCCTGATCGACCAGCCAGGACGCCGCATCGGGAAAGTCGCTGTCGGGATAGCCCAGCGCCTCGCGGCACTCGGCCTCGAAGTGCAAGGCCCAGCCTGATCCAAAGCGTTTGAGGACATTGTTCGCCCGCGCGCAGGCGGCGACCAACTCCGCTTCCGTGGCTGACTCCAAATCCGGACCGCGGAAACGCAAGGTCCGCTGGAAGCTGCCGTCCTTGTTCAGCACCACGCCGGGGGCGATCAACGCCGCCCACGGCAGATGATCGGCGAGCCGGTCGGCGGTGCTGCGATATTCGCGCAAATTCAGCATGTCAGATACCCCCGCTGGCGAAGGTGACGGGCGAGGACGGGCGCGAAATCGGGGTCGCGCTTCGCCGCGAATACCGCGAGCGTATGGCCGACCGCCCATAGGACGACGCCCGCAATCCATTGCTGCAAGCCGAGGCCGAGCGCCGCTGCGACCGTGCCGTTGACAATCGCAATGGCGCGCGGCGCACCGCCGAGCAGGATGGGTTCGGCCAGCGCCCGGTGCATCGGCGCTTCGAACCCGTCGATTTCGTTGCCGGTGCCGATCATGCGATGAGCGCCCCGCCGCCGAAGGAAAAGAAGGACAGGAAGAAGCTCGACGCGGCGAACGCGATCGACAGACCGAAGATGATCTGGATCAGGCGGCGGAAACCGCCCGCCGTCTCGCCGAACGCGAGGGTCAAGCCGGTGACGATAATGATGATCACCGCGACGATCTTGGCAACGGGGCCTTGGACGGACTCCAGGACCTGCTGCAACGGCTCCTCCCACGGCATCCCCGACCCGGCGGCGTGCGCGGTGGCGGCGACAGCCAGGCCGAGCAGGACAGCCGCGGCGGCAATGAGGCGGTTGGGGTGGCGAGCGCGGGACTGGCCCATAGTCTATTCTCCTTGGTTGTCGGGGGTGAGGTCGCGAACGGCGTAACCGCCCTGCGCGTCGAGGCCGGCGACCCGCGCGATCGTTTCCACGCGGCGCGCAAGGCCGCGCCCGGATATGAAAACGATCATGTCGATGGCCTCGGCGATCAGCCGCTGCGGAACGGTGACGACGCTTTCCTGAACAAGCTGTTCGAGCCGGTAGAGCGCGGCCGTCGCGCTATTCGCGTGGACAGTCGCGATACCGCCCGGATGGCCGGTATTCCATGCCTTGAGCATGTCCAGCGCCTCGCGTCCGCGCACCTCGCCGACAATGATGCGATCGGGGCGAAGGCGAAGCGTCGAGCGCACAAGGTCGGCCATCGTGACGGCGCCGGTTCCGGTCGGGCTGATAGAGCGGGTGCGAAGGGCGACCACATCGGACGCCGCGCATTGCAGTTCGCGGGTGTCCTCGATGATGATAACCCGCTCGTCGAGGCCCGCCATCTCCGCAAGCAGCGCGTTCGCCAGCGTCGTCTTGCCCGATGATGTGCCGCCGGCAACGAGGATGTTCCGCCGACCGACAACAGCCATCGACAGCAGCCGCGCGGTGTCGGCCGACATGATGCCGTCCTTCACATAGTCGAGCAGCGTATAAATGCGGGCCGCGGGTTTGCGGATCGAGAAACAGGGTGCGAGGCTGACGGGCGGCAACACGCCCTCGAACCTTTCGCCCGCGCCTTCGCCGTGCGGGGGCAGTTCGGCCGATATGATCGGGGCCGCCGCATGGGCTTCGGTCCGCGCGTGGCTCGCGACCAACCGAATGATGCGTTCGATCTGTGCGGGATCGTAGCGGGTGCCGGTGTCGATCCGGCCCTCGCCGAGCCGGTCGAGCCGTAGCACGCCGTCCGGGTTGACCATGATCTCGATGACAGCGGGGTCGGTCAGCGCCGCCGCAATGCCCGGTCCCATTGCGGTGCGGAGCATCGCGCGGCGGCGTTCCGAAGAAAGCGCGTCGCTCATCGGGAGCCTCCGATGTCATTCCCGGGTGCGGCAAGGGTGCGCTGGCCGCTCGCCAACGCTTCGCCGACGCGGCCGACGAACGCCTCGAAGCGGTCGCGGCCGATCGCGCGCGCGGCCTCGTCGGCCTCCGGCAAAGGCGCCTGAATCATCAATTGGTAGCGGACGAACAGCGCGAGGCTTTCGAGCAGGATATGGCCGTCGCGCTCGACGCGCCCGATCGCCATCGACATGCGGTCGAGCCGATGATTGAAGCGGTTCTCGAGTTCGCTCGCCGCCTGCCGGTTGAGCCAAGAGGTCAGCGCGTCGGTCAGGATCGCGGACTTGGACGCGCCGGGAGCGGAAGCCAGCGCCTCGAAGCGGTAGCTCAATTCTTCCGGCAAGAAGAGCTGGTAGCGGACCCGCTTCGCTTTGGTCGACGCCATCGTCAGAAACTCGGGAGCGTGTCGCTGTCGCGACCCTGATTGATCGCGTGAGCGCGAATGAGCGTCCCGCTCGTCCCGGCACGGTCCATCGTGTGTTTGTCGGAAACTGGATCGGCGTCATCACGGTCGAGCCCGAGCAAATCGAGTTGCTTCGGCGGTTCGGGCTTCTTCGCCACATCATCGCCAAGGCCGGGGTGCCGCTGCTGCTGCATCCCGCCGTCATCATCTGGCCCCGGCTCCTCGTCGGCCTTGCCGAGCCGCTTGTCGGGCGCGCTGACCAGCCCCGTCCAGTCATCGGGACGGGCTTTCGGGCGGTCGCGATATTCGCCGTCGCCCAGCGCCGGCGGCGGCAAGAGCCGCGCGCGGAAATTGGCGTCCTTGAAGTAGCGCAGCTTCTTGGCCCGGATCGGGGGCATTCCGGACACGAGAACCAGTTCGTCCTTGGGCGGAAGCTGCATCACTTCGCCCTGTGTCAACAGCGGGCGCGCCGTTTCCTGCCGGCTGACCATGACGTGCGCGAGCCACGGGGCGAGGCGATGCCCCGCATAGTTCCGCATCGCGCGCTGCTCGGTCGCGACGCCCAGGGCGTCGGAAATGCGCTTCCCGGTGGTCTCGTCGTTGGTCGCGAACGTGACGCGGACATGACAGTTGTCGAGGATCGAATTATGCTCGCCATAGGCTTTCTCGATCTGGTTCAGCGACTGTGCGATCAGGAAAGCGCGGACGCCGTAGCCCGCCATGAAGGCAAGGCTCGTCTCGAAGAAATCGAGCCGTCCGAGCGCCGGAAACTCGTCGAGCATCATGAGCAGTTGGTGTTTATGCGGCATCGAGTTTCTCCGTGAGGCGGCGGCCGATCTGGTTCAGCACAAGGCGCATGAGCGGCTTGGTGCGGCTGATGTCGGACGGCGGAATGACGAGGTAGAGCGAGACGGGATGGTCGGCCTCGACGAGATCGGCGACGCGCCAGTCGCAGCGCGACGTGACGGCCGCGACGGTCGGATCGCGATAGAGACCAAGGAAGGACATGGCGGTCGAAAGAACGCCGCTGCGTTCATTCTCCGACTTATTCAGCACCTCGCGCGCAGCCGATGCGACGACGGGATGGACCTGCGGCGCTTCCTTGGTGCCGAGATGATTGGTGGTCATCATCCGGCGCAGCGTCGTCACGAACGTCCGCTGCGGATCGGACAGGAAGGTCGCAACGCGGGCGAGCGTCTTTTCTTCCTCGGCGTAGAGGATGTGGAGGATCGCGCCGACCAGCAGCGAGTGCGACGTTTTTTCCCAGTGGTTCCGTCGCTCCAGCGCCCCCTCGGGATCGACCAATATGTCGGCGATGTTCTGAACATCGCGAACCTCGTCGGCGCCCTTCCTGACTTCCAACAGCGGATTATATTTGGCCGAACGCGGGTCGGTCGGGTTGAACAGCAGAACATGCGAAAAGCGCGCGCGCCAGCCTGCGGTGAGCTGCCAATTCTCTCCCTTGATGTCGTGGATGACCGCGGAACCAGTCCAGCTTAGCAGCGTCGGGATGACGAGGCCGACGCCCTTGCCCGATCGCGTCGGGGCGAACGCCATGACATGCTCCGGGCCGTCGTGGCGCAAATAGCGCCCGCGCAGGCGACCGAGAAATACGCCGGCGTCATTAAACAGGCCCGCGCGGTCGATCTCGCCCTTCGTTGCCCATCGGGCCGACCCGTAGGTTGTGACATGGCGCGACTGGCGCGCGCGCCAGAGCGAGCCGGCGATGGCGGACGCGCAGCCGAGAAAACCGCTCGTCCCGGCGATCATCCCCGCCTTGTCGAATATCTCTGGCGCATAGGCTTCGTAGTGATACCACCAAGGGAATATCGCCCACGGCCGATAGACGTTCGTGTCGAACAAGACGAACCAGGCCGGACCAAGCTGCGGCTGATAGCCGAGCTGCGCCGCGCACCATTGCGTCGCGGCCCAGACGCCCGCGATGACAATCGCGAAAACGACGAAGATTTGGCCGATCAGCAGCTTGGTGGGGGTCACGAATTGGCTCCGGGAGGACGGAAGTGTCCAGGCCCGGTAAAATCGCACCGATCAGCCGGCATGAGATAGGGGCGCTAGAATGTTCGGCTTATGCTCCCTTCATGATTCTCTCTAATCGGGGGTGGCGGCACTGTCGGCGGAGAGTCGCTTTTTGTTCTCTGCGGAACTCCACCAGCGCCGACATTTGGAGGCTTTCGGCTCGCTTGCGATTATGTCTTGAATGTCGGAATATCAGACACTATACATAGGCAATGTAGAAAAATCATGCGAGGCGTATATGGCAACGATCGCTCCAGCTAAGCCCACCGTGGCCTTCCCAAAAGCCGCCGTGGTGAAGGCGCTGGTGGATGAACTAATCCAGGCCGCGCAGGCCGAGGCACAAATTCGCGGTATCGCCCTGCCGCCCGAAAACCCGAAGATCATCCAAGCTCCCGTGCCGCTGGATTCACTCTCGGTCGTCGACACACTGTGCGCTGTCGAACAGGTTCTTAATATCGAACTGCGCGAAAGCATTGTTCGCACCGGCGGCTACAATTCGATCGAAGACGCGATTGAGAACCTGATTCCCAAAATCGAGCGCGTGTGGATTCGAAAGAAAGGATCGAAGCCATGACCAATCTCGCATTGCGCCAGGAAGGCGATGAGGAGGAGCGGCGTCGCTTGGGAAGCCGTTTGCGCGAAGCACGAAAATATCTCGGTCTCAAGCAAGAGGAAGTCGCGAGCTACCTCAAGATTCCGCGAACCGCACTGACCGACATCGAGAATGGGCAACGCCGTGTCGAAGCGATCGAGCTAACGCGCCTTGCCAGGCTCTATCGCCAGTCGGTTGGTTATTTTACAGGCGAAGACGAAGCGTCCGCGGGCCTCCCTGCCGATGTTGCGCATCTTGCCCGACGCGTCGCCGACCTGTCGACTGAGGACAGAGCGGAATTGAGCCGCTTTGCAGAATATTTGCGCGCGCGGTCGAGCGGCGGGCCGGCCTGAGATGGCGCTGGACTATGCAGGTGCCGTGCGCGCGGGCACGATGGCGGCGGGGCGCCTCCATCGCCAACTCGATATCCGTGCCGCGATCGAAGCCGGGGGCGGCAATGTCGATGTGTTCGGCACGATCCACGCCATGGATTTGCCGCTGCTACTGCGGCCGCTCAAAGGACTTTTGGGCGCGTATTTGAGCGCTCCAGCTCCCGGCGTTCTCATCACGACCGAACGGCCGATGAGCATCCAGCGTTTTACAGCGGCGCATGAACTCGGTCATTTCTGGATGAAGCACAGCCCCAGCCTCGACGACGAAAGCATTCTTAGGCGGATGCCGATGTCGCCCGAACCGGGTGACAATTTTGAAGAAACCGAAGCAGATGCTTTCGCGGTCGCCTTCATGATGCCGAAATGGCTGATCCATCTCCACAGCGCCCGCCAGAACTGGCGGGTCGATGATTTCCGTCGACCCAATATCGTCTATCAGCTCTCGCTTCGCATCGGCGCAAGCTACGAGGCCACCTGCCGCACGCTCGTTCGCTACAGCCTGATCTCCCAAACGACGATGACCGACTTGCTCAGGACGCAACCACGCAGCCTGAAAGTTGATTTGCTCAAGGACTACCGACCGGCGAACTACCGCGGCGACGTCTGGTTGCTCAGCGAGCGGGATGCCGGCGCACGGATCGACGGAAGCCGCAACGACCTGTTCGTCCTGCGGCTTGAAGAGCATAGCGGAGGCGGCTATCTATGGGATCTCGACCAGCTCATTGCGAGCGGCTTTGCCGTGGTTCGCGACGAGCGCGAAGCTTTTGACGGTGACGGGATCGGCGGCCCGGTCGTTCGTCGGGTGACGGCCGCACCCGATGCACCGCGGCGCGGTCGCATGTCTCTCGATGAGCGGCGACCGTGGCAACCGTCGGCCGCACTCACCAACCTGACGCTCGATTTTGACCTGACCGGCCCCGAACAAGAAGGTCTGTCTCGCGCCGAACGCCGCCATCTTCTAGAGGCGGCCTGACGCTCCATGATCGAAATTGAAAGCGACCTTCGGCCACTGTTCGGTCCTGCGCGCGACCAAGGCGAGCGTCCGACCTGTCTTGCGTTCGCGGCAAGCGACGCGCATGCCGCGCTGCGCGACGATTGGATTCCGCTTTCATGCGAGTTCGCGTTCTACTCGGCGCAGCAACGGGCGGGCAGGCCTCCAACCAGCGGCGCGCTGCTTTCCTCAATGCTCGACGCGTTGCGGGTCGACGGGCAACCCGCCGAAAATGGTTGGCCCTATCTCGCCACATTGCCGGGCGACCTTGGACTCTGGCAACCGCCCGCTGCTATCGGACCTTGCTATGGGCGTGATGGGCAAACTGGCGGCAACGATCTTTCCTCCATCGTTAGATCGCTCGATCGTCAGCACCCGGTTCTGCTGCTTACGATGCTGTCGGGCTCCTTCTTCGCGCCCGATGGCGCCGGCGTGGTCGATCCGGCCAATGACGAACATCCCGAACCGGCGCTGCGCCATGCCCTCGTCGCCGTCGGGCACGGTAAGGTCGACGGGGCCATGGCCATCCTTGTCCGCAATAGTTGGGGTGCCGACTGGGGCATCGACGGTCATGCCTGGCTCACCGAGCGCTTTCTGACCCCACGTCTCTTCGCGACCGCTAATCTGATGGAGGAAGTTGATGTATCTTCCCATACCGCCGCAGCCTGATTGCATCACTGCATGGCGCGAGGCCGTGCGTCTGGTTGACCGTGAAAGTGGACATCAGGCCCACAACGCCATCATCGACATCGCGAATCCCATCGCGCGTGCCTCACTCGCCGACCCCGCCGTCGCGGCGGTCGATGCGTTCCTCGCGGCTCATGACAAGAAGCCAGTGGAGACGGTCGCCAACACTATCTTTCCTGCCGCCCTCTATCGGCGATATGGTGCGCCGGCCTTTTTCGAACGCTTTCGAGACAATGTGTTGCCCAAGGTTCGTCGCGGCGAAGCTTGGTCGGGCTATTATTTCGAGCGTATGATGCAATTGCCCGGCTCGGACGGACAGACGATCAACCAGATTTGGGACATCGTCGAACGGCTGCGCAATCCGAACGTCCGAGCGCGCAACAAATTCGAACTGCTTACCTTCGATCCGGCGCGTGACGTCAACGATTCACCTTATGGCGGGCAATGCCTGAGCTTTGCGAGCCTCAAGCTCATCGGTAAAGGCGAGCAGCGCCGGATCGGCATGACAGCGGTCTATCGGAATCACTTCTATATCGAAAAGCTGCTCGGCAATCTCATCGGCCTCGGTCGCCTTCTCGAGTTCGTCGCGAAAGAAGGCGGTGTGGGTCTCGGACCGCTGACGATCGTCTCGACGCGCGCCGAGATCGATTCAGGAAAATGGACGCGCGGCGAACTCCAGCAGCTTTTGACCCGCTGCGATCAGGCGAGTGCGCAGCTCCTCGTAGCGGCATAGGCCGTATCGAGCGGCAAGCGCATCTCTTCGCGCTCCTCACCGTCAACGCCATAGAGGGCATACATGCCTTCCGTGAACTCGCGCTGTCCGCCGTAGCTCGGATGGCGAACCGCTGTCATCGGCATGTCGAGCGAGTCGAGCGCCTGATGCGCGTCGCGACCGATCGCGACGATCTGCCGAGGCCGGATCATCGAAACGAGCGCCTGCAGGATCGGCCAGGTCGCCTCGCGTTCGCTGCGCGTATGGCAACGGTTTGACAGCGGGTCGCCGGCCTCGTGGGGATGGAACGGGAAGACGTTCCAAAGCATGACAGGTTGGCCGATCCGGCCAAGCACACGCCACACGGTCGCAGCGGTGCGCTCCGCAACCGCTGGCCCCTGCGTCGCCTTCTCAAGCGCAATACCGCCCATCAGCATGCCGGCGTGATCGAGATGAATCTCATCAGTGAGCGGCACGCCGGTCCGGCGCCCCCCACGGTAGCCGAGGTCGCGCGCGATCCAGATGGTTTCGACATGGCAATCGAGCGCAGCGGCGAGCAGTGCTTCGAGATTGTCGCGCCGCCGCGCCGCCGCGTCGCGGCGATCGTGAAGCACGCAGCGATCGCGCCAAGGGTTGAACACCGAAGGAAGTTCAGTCGCCGCCAGTGTGGAAACAAAGGACTTCGGTGTCATGACGGCAATTCCTTGATACGCAGGCGACGGTTGGCGAAATCGATCAGAACACGACCGCGCCGATGGGTCTGGAGATAGCGAAAGGCCGCGTAGCCTTGGAGGATCGCTTCTTCCCAAAGCCAGAGCGGACAATGTTCTGATTCGTAGCCGGCGACGAATTGGCGGACATGCTTGAGCATGTCCAGCGGGAGACCGCCCCGCTTGACACCTTCGAAATAATTGAGCTGCTGCGCCTGCCCGAAAATCCAGGACGTGATCCCTTCTTCGGTCAGAATAGCACGGGCGCCGTCCTCTGCGTCGTCAAGCTTGGGATCGCTTTTCCGTTTCAGGCGGAGTAGCGCGCGGATCACCGGCGACCAGCCAAGCACCGCGACATGCGCATAGTGGAAGACGTCGTGAAAGCGATAGTTGTCCGGTTCGATCGCATTGTCGGTCAGCCGGTCGCCGACGAATGCACCGCCCGACCGCTGATAGACATAGACCTGGCCGCGCACGGTTCGCTCATAGACGTCGATCGACATCCGCCGCGGAAGTTGCTCCTCGGGGTCCATCGCGGCATCGAACGGCGGCGGATAAATTCGCTCGCGCGGCCAGCGATCAAAAATCTTGTGCAGATTCTTGATCGCCGCTGCTTCGATGGTCACGCCGGATTCGTTGGCCGCTTGCACGAGCCGCCGCATCACGGTGACAAGGCGAAGCGCGAGTGCATTGCGGTCGCTCGCCAGCCCACCGGTCTGAAAATCGTTGACCAGTATTCCCGTATCGCCAGCAAGCGCGAGCAACGTATGCTCGAATTGCGGCATCGGGGCCTTGACCAATCGAATATGTGACGGTTGCAGTGCTTCAAACGTCAGCGCGTCATTTTCGCCTGCGCGCGATTGACCGTCGTTCGCGACGGCTGCCGCAATATCGTTGAGCGCGATCCGACCCCGCCGAGCGATCGCGGCGAGATACCACAGGACGTCGCCGAGTTCTTCCGCAACCGCATCGGCGTAGCCAAGATAAGAAGCGTCATCGCGCTGCTTTTTCTTGGCTTCGCTGAGAAGGCTGCCGACCTCACCAAACAGGCCGAGCATCGAAAACCCCAGCGCATTGCCGCCGCTGCGCTGATCGGTCCGAGAAGCCTGCTTTGCATATGTGGCGATGGTCAGCGTTTCGAAATCGTCAGTCATCGGCGTCCCTTTCTACGATCCGAAATCGCCTCCGCGGGGACGTTCACGCCATAGGCCTGAAGCGCGCGCAGAACGATCATGCGGATTGGTTCTCGTGAATCGAGTGCCTTCTGACCCAGGTCGCGCTTCGTCACCGATGGAACCTGCACTTGCAGATGCTCATCATCGTCATCGGATTGCATGGCGGCTTGCGACATATTTTCATGAAAACATAGTTTCATGAAAATAGAAAGTAGGAACGTGAGCATCACGAAATACTCGGCCCGCTACGCTGACGTCCAAAGCTCCAGCTTATGCCGCCGTCGCGCATGATGCCCGATACGCTCTTGCCGATGTACCGCTCCATCACCGGACGCCACGGAACTAGCGTGAAGTCACGCGACCGCTCGACCAAGGCTTGCCGCCCGCTCGTCATATCGACGACGCGGACTAGCCGGCCCTGAATCGACTCCTGCGGTTTCGCTTCGGCGAAGGGCTTGCCGACCTCGCTCGATAGCTGGTCCGCGACGCGCAGCAATTCGCGGCGCTGGAGCGATTCGAGCATATTGCGGCGACAGACCGTGCGCCCATCCTGTTCCTCGGCAAACTTCTCGGCGACCAACCATTGCCGCCGGGTGGCCTGCGCGGCGCGAACCTCGCGCCCGAACCCCGCATCGCGCACGGGCGCCGGGGCGTCGGCGACCAATTCCCTGTCGAGCCATGTCGCGGCCTCGGCGCCGGGCAGCTTGTCGAGCGGGACGGCGGAAAGCGTTTCGACGGTGACGGGGCGATCACGAAGCTGACGCGCCTCGAACTTTTCCACCTTCGCGAGATGATCGGGTGTGATGATCCAGCTTCCATCAGGTTCGCGCTCAACACGCCGCGTCACGCGGCGCATCGCTTCGAGCCTGCGAACATGGGTTTCGGCAAAGCGTTCGCTTGCAGCCGGGTCGTGCTGCAAATGGGCGTCGATGGTGTAGCGCCCGCCGTTGGCGGCGGCGACCTCGACTATGGTGCGATCGACGGGGCGCACACCGCCGCTGCGTGGCGAGATCTCGACGATGGCATCCTTCGGGATTGGCTCGACCGCTTCGCCCTTGCCGATCTCGGCATAATGGGTGCGCCCGTCGATGCCGTCGATCAGCAGATAGTGGCGGTCTTCATGTTCGTCGGCGAGCCCCCGCATCACGACGCGGCCGACGATCGGCGCTGCTCCCTCGGCCGCCGGATCGTAGATGACGCGATCGGCCGACGCGCGTTCCAGATTCCGTGCGGTCAATTCGCGCTGCATCGTGCGGATAATGTCGCCGCGCTCGCCGATCCGGCGCAGCGTGTTGGCGAGGTCGGTTTCGAGCCGCCAGCTATCGCCGCCGAAATGGGTCGCGAGGCCCATGCGGCCGAGTTTCTGCAAGCGGCCGACGCGAAGCGACTGCTGGAAGGGATCGCGGTCGCTCGCGCTGACAAGCCGCACCTCGTTCATGTCGCGGATCAAGCGGCGGTCGATGACGGTCAGTCGCTCCGCGTTCACGTCGCTGCGCAGCCGTTCCTCAATCTCAAGATCGGTGCGCGGGCCAAGGTCGAGGTTCACAATGTCGATGGCGCGTTCGCGAAGGCCGTGCGAAATATATTCGCGCGCAATCACCAGGTCGTCGCCGCGATCATTCTTGCCGCGCAGCACGACATGGGTATGCGGGTGGCCGGTGTTGAAATGATCGACCGCCACCCAATCGAGTTTCGTTCCCAGATCCTGCTCCATCTGCGTCATCAACCGACGCACAAAGGGCTTCAAGTCCTGGTACTGGTTGGCGTCCTCGGCCGACACGATGAAACGGAACTGGTGACGGTCGCCGCCCGATCGTTCGAGGAACGCCTTGCCGTCCGTCACGTCCTTGTCGGCCGAATATAGCTCGCCGGGCTGGCCCTCGCGGGTCACGCCGTCGCGCTGGATATAGATGAGGTGGGCGCGGGCGCCGCCCATGCCCTTCCCGGCGAGCTTCACGGGGCGTATCTTGACGATGACGCGGCGCGAGCGGAACGCCCCAAGCCGGTCGCGCGAGCGCAGGACGCGCGCGACGCTAGCACCGCGACCGATCCGGCTGCCGTCGAAGCCGCCGCGCTTGCCGGTTTTCATGCCCGCGTGCCGCGCGGCTTTCACGACCTTGCTCAGATAGCGCGCTTCCTTGCCTCGGCCTATGCGGCCCAGGCGCGGCACAAAATCGTCGTCACGCATATAGCGTCCTTCCGGTCTGGAATGACGCTCCCCGCTGGCAGACATGGCGCTTCCGCGCGGCAAGGCAAGGAGTCTCGCGATTTGCGGCCCAAAGCCGCAGAAAACTGCCATTCATGGCGGCCTTATCTCGCGGCTTGGCCGCGTGTCTCGCAACCTTCCTGAAAAAACGATGTGCAGACAAAGGCTTAATGGTGACTCGCGGTAACGCGAGACACTATTTTTATCTTGCCGTTCGCGCTTTCATCCTCCCAGCCACCCCATCCGGACAGGCTTTCGCTCGCGCCGAACCGGGACTATGGCCGCGATGTGAAAAATGGCGGAACGACGATTGCGGGGCAGATTGAACGGCTGATCGTTCGGCTGGACGGCGCTGCGGTGTGCGATGGCTGCGTGACCGATCGGCTCAATCTGTCGGTTCCCGCCCAAGCCAATGTCGTCACCCGCGCGCTTGGCGGGGTGCGCGGGTTCGAGCGCAAGAGGGACGAATGTGCGCTTTGCGGAAGCACCAAAACGGTGATCCGGCACGATGCACGTTAGGCAACGGGAGCTTTCGGGGAGCGTCTGCGCCGCGTTGGCGCGGTCGCGGCGGGCGCCGTTTTTGCCTTCGTGACCGAGGCTTTTCGGCCTCCTTTCGTCCCGAGGCCGATCTCTTTGGCGAGCACGCGGCGGCGCTCGGAATAGTCGGATGCGACCATTGGATAAGTCGCTGGCAGGCCCCATTTGGCGCGATATTCGTCAGGGGTAAGCCCATGATCGGTAGCAAGATGCCGCCTCAGCATCTTCATTTTCTTGCCATCCTCAAGGCAAACGAGGTGGTCCGGCTTCACCGATGCGCGCACCGAGACAGCGGGTTTCAGTTCGGGTTCGGCGGGTTCGCCGCCAAGTGCGGCCAAGGCGCCGTGAACCCGCTCGATCATCGTCGCCAGGTCGGCGAGCGCGACATTGTTGTTCGAGACGTGCGCCGCGACAATGTCGGCGGTCAGCGTAAGCAAGGTTTCGTTCTGCTCGTCGGCCATGATCGTCTCCCTTGATCTGTTCGGGACCGGGGTAGGTAACAGATAGAAGAACGTCAAATTTTGTCTTGAGCACACAAGAAAAAGCCGCGCGGCTGCGAAGCGCCGCGCGGCATAATATTGGAGTAAAACTGTCGCTCTAGCGGATCGAAACCGATCTCCAGACGACAAGATATTGCACGATCCGGCACGGCCTGTTCAGCAGCGCCGCCTTTTCTATCGCACGGTCGAACGAACGATAGGTGCCGTAAGGCGACCAGAGCGTGCCGCGCACCTCGGGGTGCGGATATTGCTGTTCCAGCACATAGTTGGGACGTTCAAGAGCCATGATGCCCTCCATCAAAAAGGCGGGATGGCGGACGCGCCGCCATCCCTGTGAGGCTCAGGCCGCGAGCGGTTCGGGTTGCGGCTCGGACTCTTTCGGTGCGGGCAGTGCGACGACCGCGCCGGGGCTGGTGGGATCAGGCTCGCTCCCGGCCCGCACCGCTGCGACCAGTTCGGCCGCCGTAACGGTGCCGACACCGCCGCGATCCGTGTAGGCGGCGGGCGGGAACGCCATCCATTTCGGCACCCAGCCCTCGACCTTGGCGCGCCCGTTCGCGCCGCCGATGTGATCGCGAACGATCTGCTTCAAGGTCTTGGTCTTTTCGCCCGCGTTGGCGCTCGCGACGGGTTCGCCCGCGACCTCGGCGACGATGCGGGTCAGCACCATCTTGTCGCGCAGCGCCTCGAAAAAGGCGTCGTCGGCCTGCCAGTAGCGGGTCATATCGACACTGATTTCGCCGCCCACCGCCTCGACGGCGGCGCTGCCGACGGCAAGCGTTTCGCCCATGACGACGGCGATCACCTGCATGACGGCGCGATCTGTGAGGCCGAGCAAGGCGAAGAACAGACCGACGAGGCCGGACGGATCGGCGTTGCCGCCGGTCACGGTCGGTTCCTCGGGCGAGTAGTTGAGCAGGTCGAGAACGGCGCGGCGCTTCGCGTCGAAATCGGTTTCGCCCTTGCAGGTTTCGACCGATTCCCGAACCGCGTCATTGCGGGTTGCCTGACCCTCGACCCGCACGGTCCAGAGCGGCGAGCCGACGATGGCATGAGCGACCATCAAGCGCAGCGCGACCCTGGGATGGCCGGTCAGCGCCGCGCGCACGGCGGCATGACGGTGCAGGTCGATATAATTCTGCATCGTCCCCGTCACCTCCGGGCGCGGCACCTTCGGGCCGGTGTCGATGGCTTCGCCCTTGGCGATCCGCTTGGCTTCCTTATCGGTCACATAGCCTTCGCGAAATTCGACCTCGCCATTGGCGCGAACATCGACATAGACGCGACCGCCCTTCGTCTTGGGCATCCTGACATATTCATAGGCGTGGAAATATTCGCCCGGCGGAATGATGACCACATCGCTCCATCCGTTGTCCAGATAGGCGTCGCGGCGCTCGTCGATCGCCGCGTTCTGCGCGGTCCAGAAGGCTTCGGCGTCGGCGAAATAGCTGTCCTGCTCAAACAGGTCGAGGGTGATGCCCTTCATGCCCTCGGTGTCGAACAGCGCGTTCTTGATCGGGATGCACGCACCGCCGAGCAGAAAACTTTTGAGCTGGTGGCCGGTCGGTGCCCATTGCTTCGGGTCGTCGAACAGCGCCAGCCATGCCTTTTGTTGACGCTTCGTTGCCAAGGTCAGATGGCGAACGGTGGTGCGGTCGATCTTCCCTTTGCGGAACAGACCCCGGATACGGGGAATGAGATTGCCGAGCGCGAGGATACGGCGCACCATCAATTCGGGAATGCCGAAGGTCGCGGCAATATCCTCTATGTCGCCGCCTTCGCGGACGAGCCGCGCGAAGGTTTCCCACCGCGTCACCTCGTCGGGGTCGAGCCGCGCGATATTCTCGATCAGCGACGCCTCGATGGCGGCGGCATCGTCGCCCTGCTCGAGAATGGCGCACGGCAGGGCTTCGCCCTCGCTGTCGCCGCGCTCGTCGGCGACGATCTTCGCGGCGGTGAAGCGGCGCGCGCCCGCGACTATCTCATACGCATCGGGGCCGCAATTGGGCCGGACGATCAGCGGCACGAGAACGCCGCGCTTGCGGACGGTCGGCAATATGTCGGACACATCCGGCGCCTTTTTCGCATAGCGCATATTGGCCTTGCTGATCGACAGCTTGCCAAGGTCGATAAATTGGAGTTTCATTGGTCGGCTCCTATGAGCGCCGGTCCGTTGTTCTTTCCGGGATGGCGGACCGGCTTAGTCAGCGGCGAAAACGCGCCGCGCGTTATCCGCCCCCCTCATCATCGGAAGGGGGCGGAATCTCGTCATCATTGACCGCGCGCGCGAGGCGGCGGAGCAGGGTTTCGGCGGCGGGGATCGACCCGGTGCGGCGCGCCCATCCCGCCCATGTCGAAAGCGGGTGGCCGGTCTGGAAATGAATGTCGCGCTCGATGCCGAGGCCAAACGGCAAGCGCGCGCTGGCAAGCTCGCTCAAGCTGAAACAGCCAAGTTCAGGGCAGCCGAAACCAAGGTCGGCCAAGCCGAACAGCGTATCGTCATCGTCCTGCAATTCGGTCGCCAGCCATGTCGCCGCGCCGCATGGATTGAAGTATTTGACGACCGGAACGGCGTCGAAATCTTCGAGACTGGCGGCGGCTGCGGCGTGATTGGCGCGCAATGCGGCATGGAGTTCGGGGGTCAGGAGCATCATGCCGCTTCCTCCCGTTCCTCGCCCTCGCGAAAGGCGAGGATATAGTCGGCGGCCTTCGTCGCTTGGGCGGTGGCGCGGAAGATCGCGCGGCTATCCTCGCGCAAGATGTCGAGCCAAAATCCGAGATAATCAGCGTGGCGGAGGGTCGGCATCAAGCCGATGCTCGCGCCGATGAAGGCGGCGGAGATTTCGGCGATCAGTTCTTCGCGGGCATATTCGGGCGAGTCGAAGCCGCCGCCCATGTCGCGCGCGAGCCGCGCCTTGTGGCTCGTCCAATGTGATAATTCGTGGAAAGCCGTGTCGTAAAAATCATTGGCGTTGCGGAACGCGGACAGCGGCGGCACCTGAACATAATCGTCGGATGGAACATAGAAGGCATCATTGCCGCCGACGCGGAAGTCGGCGCCGGTCGCAGCAATCAGCGCCTCGGCCTCGGGGATGACCTCGGGCAGCGAACGCGGCGCGGGGTCGCCTGCGAGCGTCGCGGGCAGACCTTCGCATTGCGCGACATTGAACACGGTGAAGCATTTCAGGAAGGGGATGGCGTTCGGTTCCCCGCCGCTCTCGGCGGCGCGGGCTTTCTCCGCGTCGGGAATGAAGCGATCGGCATAGACGACGAGCGCCCCCTTCTCGCCCTTGCGGACATTGCCCCCCGCCGCGAAGGCTTGGCGGAAGGTCAGCCACGATTGCGACGGATAGGCCGCGCCCATCGCGGCGGTCCAGAGGAGGAGGATATTGACGCCCGAGTAGCGGCGCCCGGTCACGGCGTTGCGCGGCATAGTCGGGGCGGCGTCCCAAGGCTGCACCCAAGGGAAGCGGCCTTGTTCCAGTTCGGCGATGATCTTGGCGGTCACATCGGCGTAAAGATCGCGCGCGTTTCCACCGCCGCGCGCACGGCGCGCAGTCGTTCCCTTCGTCATGGTGTCACTCCATCCCGTCAGTGCGGTTATGCGTCGCCGCTATCGCGTCTCGATCAGCGGCATCCACAGGTATAGAGGATCGACGAAAGCGGCTCTATTCTATTGTTTTCTTGACACAAATCCATCGTGACTGGTGGGTCCGAGCAAGAAAAGGGCCGCGACCAGCGGCCCCGACAAAGGAACGAAAGCGCATCGGCCGCCAAAGCGGCCGATCCCTTCCGACAGGGACATGGAGCGTGGCGCCGGGCGCTTCCATCGCAACCGGAGCCGTCCTCGCAGAGTCCCAAGTGCCGCGCGGATTTCTTGGCGGAAAGAGGCACGGTCGAGGGGTTTAGTGCAGCTTGGCGAAACGGGGGCGGCGCTTCTCCCGGAGAAGCCAATGCCGCCGCCCCCGTTTCGCCTAGTTGCGCTTCCCCTCGACGCAACTCCTTGCCGCTGAAAATCCGTGTGGCACGCCAGGGACTCTGAGAGACGGCGTAGGGGGTGATGGAAGTGACTGGCTCCAGATCCCCATCGCGCGCCGCGCGCGCGATTCCATAGCTTTAGCTGTCCCCGTCAGGGGATTGTCGCCCGGATGGGGCGAGACGCATAGCGGCTCGACGGAGCTTGGCGACGTAGGAGCCTAGCGCAGCAAAGCCCCGGTGGCCCGGCTTGCCGGGGCAGACGCCGCAAGCTGCCGGACAGGAATCCGACCCGATCGCCGGTCTTGACCTGTTTGAATATCGCCCCTGAATTTCTCAATATGAAGCTATCCGTGCGTTGCGGATGATGGAGGTGAAGCATGGCGGTTTCGGACACGCTGTTCGACGCGATCGAAGAGATCAGGGACGAACTTGCCAGCCATCCCGGCACCTATGGCGCGGTTCGCCGGCAAATCGAGGCGCTGCTTGCCGAGATGGAGCGCGTCCAATTCCTGCTCGATGCGCCACCGCCGACCGATGGCGGCGGCCCCGCCGCCCGCGCCGGCTGACGCCGGCCCAGGCGCCCGTCAATCCGAGACGCGATCCCGCTTCGGTTTCTGGCCTTTGCCGAGCGAGGCCATGAGCTGCCACGTCATATGCAGCCCGACGCGCCGCGCGATCCCGGTCAAATTGGTCCGCGCGCGCGTGTGCCGGACATAGGCGCGTTCGCCATCGCGGTCGGTGTAGGAAAGCGGGTCGCGCAGGCCGTTCCAATAATCATCGAACGGTTCGCGGTCGCCGTCGCTCATCGCATAGAGGATGGCGAGCGCGAGGCGCACGTCGAGACCCGGCTCGAAGGCATCGGGTCCGGTGTCGTCGATGACATTGTAGAGTATCGCCAGCGCCAGCCAGCGGAGCCGCGTCGATCTGAGGCGCATGTCATCAGCCGAGCGGCAAGGCCGCCTGCGCCGGGCCGCCGCGCGCCGACCAGGGCTCGCCCGTTCGCTCGACGCCGAGCAAGGCGGCGGGATATTGCCGGACGAGCGCCATCGCTTCGGCCGCGGGCGCGCGGAGCCAAAGATCGTGGTCCTCGGGATGAAGGATGACGGGCATCCGGTCGTGAATGTCGAGCAGCTCAGCGGTCGCATCGACCATGACGCCGGTATAGCAGTCGCCCCATTCGTCGGTCGGGCGCCAGAGGCCGGCCCATGCTGCGAGCGGCTGATCGGTGACCGAAATCCAGGTCTTGGTCATCGCGCCTGCCGGGCCTTCGGCCTCGGCAAAGGCGGTGAACGGAATAAGGCAGCGGTGCGCCGGCGCCGTGAACCATTCGCGCCACATCCCGTAGGGCGACATCAGCTTGTCGTCGCGGGCGTTGTTGACAGGCGTGGGCTTGTTCGGCGCGCCGGTCCGCTTGTTCACCGAATGGCGCGGGAAACCCCAGTGCATCGCGTCCATGACGCGGGCGCCGGCATCCTCGCGCACGACGAAGCCGGTGCCGCCCTTCCAGACGTCGCCGGGTGCGGCGTTGGTCGCCTTCGGTCGCCGCGCGCGGAAGGCCGAGGCCACCTCATCGACCGACGCCTTCATCGTCACCAGATTGCACAAGGCGCGGGGCGCTCCTTAGGCGGCGCCGGCCAGCAGTTCGTCAAATCCCTGCTGGATCGGCGGCATGATAAGGAAGCTATCCTTGGGGAAGGACCGCAGCATGTCCAGCGGATCGCACGCGCGCATCAGCCAGTCGAACCAGTCGTCGGGATGGACGACGGCGACATGGCGGTCCTTGTGCGGCGCGAGGTCGGGATAGGCCGGGACGGTGAGCGCGGCGAAGCTGTCGGGCCACTCGCGCCCGCCGGGGCGCCAGACGGCGGCGATGCAGAAGAAGGGCTCGTCGGTGACGAGGCTCGCGGCATAGATGGTCTTGCCGCGCTTCACCAAGCCGAACTCGGTCGCGAGCAGCAGGCAGGGCCGGTCGATGATCGCGGTTTCGGATTTGAGCAAGGGTATCTGGAATATGTCGGGATCGCGCGAGGGCAGCCCCCAATGAAGCTCGACCTCGCGTTCCTTGTCTCCGTCCCAGACCATGACGCGGTGGCGCTTGCCGATGCCGACCAGCGCGTCGTCATTCTCGGCGTCCATGCGCTATCTCCTAGCAGCGGAAGCGGCGGACGGCGCGCTTCCATTCGTGATCGGGCGGATATTCCAGCTCGATGTCGTCGACCGATTGCTGCACCAGCTCGAACTTGACAGGGCGGACGCGGCGTCCGGTGCGCCATTTGCAGCGGATGCACCAGAAGCGCCCGAGCGCCTTGTCGAAGCGGACATCCCAGCCGCGCCGTTCGAAGCGCCACCAGAGGCCATGCGGGTTGAACGCCGTGCTATGGCCGCAGCGGCACACCGGCTTGACCGCATAATGCCAGGCCGCGGCCTCGAAGAGATTGGTCGCGACCCGCGACCCATCGGCCGTCCATCGGCCCATGACACGGCGCGCCCCGTCACAACGGCAGGGCCGGCTGGTCGGCGGCGGGCGCGCCTGTGCCGCCGCCCTCGATCGCGGCGAGGATGACGCGCGCCAATTCGTGCGCGGCATCGGTGCGGACGTGCGGCGCGGGCGCGGTAATTCCGACGCGCGCCCAGCCGGGCGCGGTGAGGATGGTGTCGGCGATTCGACTCGGGCTGATCTGTTCCATTGCCAAATGAGAACATAGAGAGAACAGTATCGCAAGAGGCGTGCGCCGAGCCGAGAGCAAGGGCGCATGTTCGTAGCCCGTCAACATCAAGGAAATTCGGGCGTCGCCGCGTTATTGGCGAATGAAGAAAATTCGATGTGCGGCCTCGCGAGTGTCGCCCTCCGCGTCCCGATCCCGCCGCTCCGCGAACGGGGCGGCGCGCGGCGCTCGTGTCGGCGCGGCACGATTCGCGACAGTCGCCATATAGGCGCGCGTCTCGCCGGGTAGGCCCGATCGCCCCGCGAGCCAGGCCGAGTAGCGCCCCGGCCCCGCATTGTAAGCGCCAAACAGGCCGGGATAACCGAAGCGGTCATACATGAGGCGAAGATAATAGGTTCCGGCGAGGATGTTGTCGCGGGGATGGTGCGGGTTGTTGCCGAGTCCGAGCCGTGCGCGCATGTCGGCCCATGTCCCCGGCATGAGCTGCATCAGCCCCATCGCCCCGGCCCGGCTCACAATCGGCCGTCCGTCGAGCGTCGTGCGCCCGCCGCTTTCGGCGCGCATGACGCGCTCGATCCATGCGACCGGAACGCCAAAACGCTCGGAAGCCTCGGCGATATAGAGCCGCCAGCGTTTGACTGACTGCGCTTCGGCGGGCGAAGCCGCGAGCAGCGCGAGTGCGGCGAGCGCGATCCTCACCGCCGCCACAGGAGCCGCGCCCACCCGACAATATCGCCGGCCTCGCTCACGCCGAAATAGCGCCCGTCGAACGACGCGGCGCTGTCCGCCATCAACAGGAAATACTCCCCCTCCCCCAACAGCGCGCAGCCCGACCACCACGGCATGGGCCGCCCGGCGCCGTCGCGACTGAGACGACGCGCGACCAGCCGCCCATTGACCGTCACGCGTGCGCCAGCGGCGCAGACCTCATTCCCCGCCGTGGCGGCAACGCGCTTCACCAATGGAACATTCGCCGGAAGATAATGGCGGCGCGCCGCGAACATCCGATACTCCTCCGGCACCCGCGCGATCACCATGTCGCCGCGCGCGAGCGGCGCGGCATCGCCGACCGCGTAGAGGCCGACCGGCGCGCTGGCGCTGGCGTTCCACACCAGCCACGGGCGCAGCTCGATCAGCAGGGTCGAGACAAGCGCGCCGGCAAGACCGCCGAGCGCGATACTCCAGCTCAGCAGGCGCTTCGGGTGGATCGGGCGCAGCAGTCGCCCCAGCACGGGGCTTATGGCCGCGCGATCAGTCACGGCCGGTTTCCGCATCAGCGGTGCCGCGCGACCAGCTTTCGAGGTCGTCGGGGTGATAATAGATCAGGCGGCCGTGGCGGCGGAAGCGCGGTCCCTTGCCGCCGGCGCGCAGCTTTTGCAGCTTGCGCCAACCGATACCGAGATAATGGGCCGCCTGCGCCGTATTGAGATAGGGGCGGCCCGACGGCCCCAGGCGATTGACATCGGTCGACATCGCATCCGCTCTCCTGCAATTTTGCTCGGGCACGGGTGCTATCGCGGCAGAACGGGCAGGCAGAGGCCCGCAATCGGCACCCGTCATTTTCGGGCCAGGCCATGAAAATGCGCGTGCCGCATATATTCCGCACCGCCGCGTGATTATATTCTATGGAGTTGCGGACCGATTGGCCGTGGTCATGCCACCATGACACGCCGCGGCCGCCAGATACTTGCAGATAATTTGAAGGAGCTGCGCGATCTCCACGCGATGACGCAGGAGGATTTGGCGGGTGCGGCGCAGATCGACCGCAGTTCGATCAGCATGATCGAGCGTGGGAAGTTTGCGGCTTCGGTCGACATGATCGAGAAGATTGCCGCCGCCTTTCAGGTCCGGATCGACGAAATGCTCCAACCGGGCCTCGCCGAGCGATCACGAGACCGCCTCGGCAAATAGCCGGATCAGGGAAAGGCGCCGCTGAGCCAATCGGCGGGCTCTGACTTCGCCGCGCGCCGCGCCGCTTCGACAAGACGCTGGCTACGCCGCCGCCACGGCGCCGCATTGACGCGCCAGTTGGCGATCCCCGCGGTTCCGAACAGCGCATCGGCGATGTCGCGCTGGCTGGCGCCGGCCACAAGCGCATCATGGACGCGCAAGACCTGGCTCCAGCGCCTCGCGCGTCGCTCGGCGGGAAAATGGCTGGGACGCCAGCGGCCTTCGCGCGCGAGCGCGACCAGCCGGGAGAGCGCGACGAGCGCGGCCGCGTCGAACCGCGCGATATGGACGGTGAGCGCGACGGGGCCGCCGCATAGGCTGCCCGACACAATGTCGAGGCGCAGCGCGCGCGCGGCGGTCCCGAACAGCCAATGCTCGCCATCGGCGCTGATGGCCATCGTGCAGCACTCCCGCACGCGCGCCAGGTCGAAATTGCGGTCGCGGGCCAAGCAAGGCTGCGCGGTTGCGACCAGCAGACAGGGATCGACCGCCTCCGTCCAGATCGGGCGGGCCGCCCGGGCGTCGGCCTCGAAGGGCGGGCGATTGCGAAGCCCGAAATAGGGGGTGGCTTCCCCCTTCCCTTCCGTAGCGGCCTGATAGTCGGCCCGCCGGCGCAGCCATTCCCAGGCGAAGGCGGGGCGGCCGCAGGCGTCGAGCCATTCATAGGCCGACCCGTCGCGCCAGTCGGCGACAAGCCGACCGGCGGACATGGTTGGTTATCCGCCCAGGAGTCCCGCTCGGGCCGCTTCCTGATCGGCGATATGGTCGGCGATGGCTTCGGCCTGCTCGGGCCGTAGCGCGTCGATCGCGGCAAGTCCGTCGATGGCGGGATCGCCGAGCAACACCGACGGGCATTGCCCTTCGACATTGCCGAGGTTGGGACGGTGCTGGGCGTAGCCGACGAGCGCGGCCAACTCGGGATCGAAATGCCGCGCCACCTCGGGCGGGTAGACGAGATATTGATTCTCGAAGGTGCGCAGCCAGCCGAGGCAATAGCTGACGATCACGGCGCGCCGCACCGCGTCGGACACATTGGCGCCCGCGCCGTGGACGATCGAACCGAGGAACAGCAGCGCCGATCCCGGCGTCATGTCGGCGACGAGCGGGGCGACAACCAGGGGATCGACCCCATCGTCGCGGTGGCTTCCCGGCCAGAGCCGGGTTGCGCCATTGTCGGCGGTGAACGGGTCGATGGGCCAGATGATGTTGAGCTGATAGTCCATGCCGCTCTTGTCGCCGCCCCATAAATCCTGATCGCGGTGCGGCACCTGCGCGAGCGCGCCGGGATGGATTTCGACGGCCTGCGTCAGATTGAGGGCGATGCGGTCGCACCATGCGCCGAGGATGGTTTCGGCGATGGTCTGGATCAGCGGATGCCGGACGAGCGCGGCGGCGTGGTGCGAACGCCGCAACAGCGCCCCGAACCGCTTGGTGCGCGCGCCATAGAAGCCGCCCTCGCAAAAGGGTGTCGCCTCGAAGCGGGGCGCCAGCTCGGTCTCGAGCGCGACGACGGTATCGGGCGGCAGCACATTCTCGACGATGCAATAGCCATCGGCGAGCAGCATCGCGGCGCAGCGGGCGGGGTCGTGCGTCATATCGCTCTCCTCACGCCAGTTCGGCGGCCGCGGGCGCGGTCGTGCCCGGCGCATAGATGCCGGTCGCGGCGAGCAGCGCCGGCGTGTCGGCGTCGATGTCGAGCCGGAAAGCACCGATCGAGCTGCCATGATGGGTCCGCGCGGCCCCGAGCGGCGCGGCGCGCCAGCCCATCGTGAGGATGGTTTCGCGAAAGACCGCGGTGACGACGCCGGTCAGCACCGACACGCCCGATTGCAGCGCATGATCGACCATCGCCGAAATCAGCCGGTTGCGAACGGAGCGTCGCTCCTCTCTCCCGAGCCGCTGCGGCAGGCAAAGCCGCGTGATCTCCATGACATGCGGACCGCTTGGAATACGGCCATCACAAAGATCGGCGAAGTGATCGGCGAGCAGATGACAGCCTGACGTTGGCAGCAATCGCATCGACGCGGCGTGGCGGCCGTCCATATCGGCGGCGATCAGATAATGCGCGTCGTCGCCGTCATAGTCGTCCAGTTCGTATCGGTCCTCGACGACTGGCACGTCCCAGCCGAGTTGGTCGACGAATTGCTCCTTGCGGTCGCGGAACATCGAGGCGACGAGCGGATCGGCGAACGAATAACCTTGACGAATATGGATCATGGAATGAGGCTCCCTTGGCTGATCGTGCCAAGGAAGCAGGCGGCCCGAGGACATTGAATCATAAACCTTTATGAAATTATGTCGTCCAGCGGCACGAGGCCGATGCGCTGCGCCGCGCGGACCAGTTCCATGCGGCTGCTCACGCCGAATATCTGACGAAGATGCGCCATCTGGGTGCGGATCGTCGTCGCCTTGACGTTCAGGATCGTCCCGATCTGTTCATCGGTGCGGCCGACCGCCGCCCATTTCAGGCATTCGAGGCGGCGCGGACTGATACGCGGAATGACCATTTCGTCGATTGGGACGGGATAGCCGTGCAGTCGCCGGGCTTCGGCAAAGGCTTCATCGGCGATCCAGGCAGCCGCCCGGCACAATTCCGCGGGCGGCAGCTCGCTCGCATCGGTCGCGAAGGTGCAGCAGCCGGCGGGCTCGCCGGGCACCGAAACCGGCACCGTGAAGCCGATACGAAGTCCGTGGTGAATGGCCTCGTTCAATATCCGCGTCTGCTTGGGATCGGGCGGCAACTCCCGGCGCAGTTCGCGCCACGAGAAGGGGCGGTTGGTGCGCTGCGAATAGAGAAGCGCGGGATCGTGGCGATAATATCTGCGGGCAACGAAGATCTCGCCCCATTCGTCGAAATTGTGATGGAAGATGAGGCGGCGGCCTGGGCGGATGAACCAGGAGGCATGAACGATCGCGAGCCGGTTGAACCCGAGTTCGCCTGCGGCCCCCAGCGTATGGTCGAAGATTTCGGCGGCGCTTCGCGCAGCGCGCACCCTTTGTTGGTGATGCCGGATCAGCCGGTCGAGCGGCATGGCAGCGGACCGACATCGCCCCGGTCAAGCCGACCGAAGGCGCTGATTATATTCCACAAGGTAAAACGGATCGGTGGTCCTGCCGATCGGTTCGGGATCGCCCCTAGCGCGCCCATCCTTGATGCGCGGGCGGCGGGAACGCCGCGCTGCACCGTTGTGCTACGAGTCCGTTATGGGCCGCGTGCGCCAATGTCATCGCGCGCGCGTCCATAGCTTCGTCCGGCAGAAGATGGCGGCCTTGCAACCCTTCACCTCCAGCTTGCCATCGGCGCGCAGCGTCAGATAGCCCTTGGCCGCGCCTTCGCCTGTCTCGGGATCATAGACCGGTCCGCCCTTCCATTCCCGCGGGCCGCCGGTGAAAGCGCGCAGCACGACCAGCCCTTTAATCCGCCGACTGCGTAGCGCAGCATCGGGGTTCTTCACGTCCCGCTGGTCGGGGTTGGCTCGCAAGGGAGCGGCATCGACCACCTTGCCGCAGATGGCCGCGCCGCAGCGATAAAGCTCGACTTGCCCCCCATTGCTTCCGGTCGACCACAGACCGGCGATGGCGCCGCTCCCCTGCGAAGCCGCGGCCGTTCCCCCTCCGGCGGCCGCAATCAATGTCATCGCGAGTAAAATCCTCTTCATGCCAGCGCTCATTTCGGCATCGGCGCAACGAGCGGCGGCGACAGGGTCGCGAGCGCGCGCGCAGCCAATGCGCGGTCGTCGTGCTGCCACGGATGAAAGTTCGGCCGAAAATAGGCGAACAGGTCGCGCAGCAGCAGACGCATCAGGCCGGGCTTGCCATAGAGATAGGACAGCAGGCGCCCCCACGTCCGCAGATTGTTCGTGCCGTCCTGCCGCAAGAGGTCGGCGGTGTTGCGAAAGACGACATAGTGAAAGCGGAGACCCGCCGCGATCATGGTGAAGGATCGCAGCGTCCAGCGCCGGAACGGCGACCGGCTTCGCATGGCGAGAACCAGCGTGTCGTAGGCGACCGCCTTATGCTCGATCTCCTCGATCGCGTGCCATCGCCACATGCGTTGCGCTTCCGCATCCGCCCCTGCAAGGTGCGCTGGGTCCGCGAGGATCGCGTTGGCAAGCGTCGCGGTGAAATGTTCGAGCGCGCAGGTTCCGGCGAGCTGCATCAGCGGCGGACGCTTACGCGCCCATGCGATCGTGCGAGCTGCGCGTTCCTCGGATGACGTGAGGTCATAACCTGCATCGCGCGCCTGCCGATTGAAGAAGACATGCTCGCGCGAGTGCGTCGATTCCTGAAAGATGAAATCGTCGATCTGCTCGCGCAGCGGTTCGGGCGCGCTGTCGCGATAGTGGCGCACAGCCGACATGAAGAATTTTTCGCCGACCGGGAAGGTCGAGGACAGCGCGTTATAGAAAGCCGTGCGACCGGCGTCGCCGCCATGCCACCATCGGCGCGCGGTCGTGCCGCGTCCGAATTTCCAATTGCGCCGTTCGATCACCGGCCCCGCCGGATGTTCGGTCTGGAGTGTCATATCTGCCTCCGTCGTTGCCGGACAAATAGGCCGCCGCCCCGTTGCCGGGATATTGGGCGAGGCGGCGGCCCAGTTATCCCTCAGGGGAGAGGGAGTGCGAGAAAACGCATTTTCTGGTCCAAAAAACCGGGCCGATGCTTGCTCGGGGAGCAAGCGGGCATCGGCCCGAGTTATTCCCCCAGTGGAGAGGACTCAGAATTTCTTCGCGATGCTGAACCCGATGATGCGGGGATCGAGCGTGAAGACATTGGTCGTCAGGCCGCTGTCGTCGCTGTTCAGGAAGGCATCCGTAATCGGGGTCGAGTTGAAGACGTTTTTCACATAGGCTTCGATCGACAGATCGTCGGGACCATCGACGCGCAGCGAGATGTTGAAGTTCGTCCAGTCGCGCAGGCGGTCGTAGGGATTGAGATTATAGACGCGCGCCCAGCTTTTCGCCTGCCAGTAACCGTCGCCGCGGATCGTCGCGCTCCAATCGCCACCGAACGGGACGGTGTATTCCACACCGAGATTGACGGTCCAGTGTGGTGAATTGGGCAATTCGTTGCCTGAAAGGTCGGTATAGAGGCCTGCTCCCCCGTTCAACTCAGGGTAATTGGCGGGATCATAGGCCTGACCAGTCTTGGGGTCGATGAATGGGATAGTCGCTGCCGCAAAAGCTCCCTTCACGCCTCCGCAGACCTTAAAGAAGTTTGCGATATAGCCGCCCGATCCACCGGGACGATTAGACTGCAACCACTCCTCCGCAACGTGGACCGGAACAACGCAATTGGATGGCAATTGCACCCACGGCTTGAAGGTCACATAATTCGGGTCGCCAAGCGTGCGATTCATTGGATCAATTGACTTTTCGCCCTTTCCGATACGCGTTCCGAGATAGCCGACGTTGGCATTGAAACGCAGACGGTCGATCGGCTCGAACTGCGCGGATAGTTCCGCGCCCCATACTTTGGCGTCAAAATTCTCATTGACTGCCGTGCGGTCCCGAATCTGCGATACTTGGTAATTTTTATAGTCATAATAGAAAGCACTGGCGTTTAGTGTCAGCCTGCCACCCATCAGAACATTCTTGGTTCCGATCTCAAGCGCATTAACAAATTCCGGCTCAAAAGTCGGCCCGTAGTTCACGCCCGTCAGTTCAAGAACTGGTAGAATCCCCAGCATTTCATACAGCGGAACGATGGCTGGATCGACAAAGCCTCCACTAACAAGTTGGTCCGTCGTCGCAAACCCAGGCGGCGGCGGGTTTGCTCCGCCAGCCTTGTAGCCGCGACTATAGAAGCCATAGATGAGGGTGTGGTCGGTAAAGCTCAACTCGGGCTGCCAATCGAGACCTAATCGGCCGGTAAACTCTCCCCATTTCTGATTGAGAACCCGGTCGACAGGATACCCTTTGCTCACATAGCCACCACCCACAATTGAGGGGCCAGTCAGAAGCTGGCTCGGGACAAGAGAAAAGCTTTTCTTATCCCTCGTATATCGGAGGCCAGCTGTCAGCTTCAGACTGTCGGATATATTGTAATAAGCTTCACCGAATGCAGCCCAGCTTTCCAACTTGTAAGGGTTGGAGCTACGAAAATAATTGTGTCCTTCGCCATTTATTTCATCAACTGGATTTGGGTCAATGTATGGACAGAACGAATTTTCTATATTAACGGGATTTGCAATGGGGTTTGCCGTCCAAGAATTATATCCGCATTCATATATGTTTCCTGTATTATTTAGCGGCATAGACATAGCCAAAGCTGTAAATACGTTACTCATAACGTAGTAATCATTTTGAGTTTTGAACTTGGTGTAATTTCCTCCGATGCTGAAATTAAATGGACCGGAGAAATCTGACTGCAATCTGAATTCCTGCGAAAACTGCTTCGAACGTGCCGATGATATGTCAAACACTGCAAGTCGATCTGAGCAACCAAGCTGAGGATCACAGAAAACGCCACCAGGAGCCACGTTTCTATATGGGCTAGGAGTGTTTCCGGTATTCGATTTCATAAAGGCTGAGGTATCGTTAAATATCGGAAGAGTGTTGAATCTGTTATAATCTTGAAAACTATAAACATTATCCCAATTCCAAGCAGTTTGCGAGGAAAAGGTCAACGCTTCGGAGATGTCGGCATCCAAATTAAGCTCGATCAAATCGGACTTCGCTCGGTAGATTGGATCTCGAACGGACGCGATTTCGCGCAGATTACGAGACTGCATGGCCCCGCCATAGGGGTCGTTCATGTTCAAAAGACCGCGAATCTTCCCATCGACCCAGCCAATCGGGAAACCGAAATTCACATAATTTAGACCCGCAATATATGCCAACGCCAAGCCATTCGGTGTGCCAAATGCGTCGTCGTCATAAAGACTGCCAGCTTTGCACCCCGTGCTGAAAAATGCCGCTCTTTGATCGTAATATTCAGGAAAGACGTTGAAACCGGCGGTAGATGTCGATCCGATCATCGTCGGACTGTCGTCACGATGACAAAGCTGCTTGCCAGTGCGCGAGCGATTATCGTTCTCATGGAACCGCTCCCAGATCAAATTGCCGCGCAGCCAGTCGTTCTCGAATCCCAAGGTTGCGCGAAGCGAATAGAGATCGCGCCCGTTGACGTGGTTCTTGGTAATGCTGTTATAGTCATAGCCATCGCGGTCCGTCATCGAACCAGCGATGCGAAGGCCGAAAGCATCGGGGACAATCGGGATGTTGAGCATCCCCGACATGCGGCGGCTGTCGTAATTGCCGACTTCGCCCTTGATGTTGCCCTCGAAGCGATCGAGCTTGGGCTTCGCGGAAATCAAGTTGATGACCCCGCCGGTGGCGTTGCGGCCATAGAGCGTGCCTTGCGGCCCGCGCAGCACCTCCATGCGCTCCATGTCAAAGAACTCTTGCTCGAAGAAGCGATTGTGGATGATGCCGACATTGTTGAAACTGACGGCAACGCCGGGGTCGCTGGTCGCTGAAATCGCCTTAGTGCCGATGCCGCGAATGGAGATATTGTAGCTGGTGAAGTTGGACTTCGAGAAGGTCAGGTTCGGCACGGCGCGCATGATGTCGGCGCCGCTTTCGATCTTCTGTTCTTCGAGGTTCTTCTGCGACAGCGCCGTGATGGCGATGGGAACATCCTGGGCGGATTCGACGCGCTTTTGCGCGGTGACGACGATTTCGTTGCCGCGATAGCCGTCATCGGTAGCCGCGGCGTTTCCCGCTGCGGCATTGGAAGAGGTTTTTTGGGCCGCGGCGCGGACCACCAGCACATCGGTCGAACTCCAGCTCGCTTCCAGCCCCGTTCCCGCCAGCAGCCGGTCGACCGCTTCGCGCACCGTGTAGCTGCCGTTCAGCGCCGGCGCTTTCCGGCTGCCGATCTGAAGGCTGTCGAAGCTGATCTGCTGTCCGGAAGCCCGCGCCAGCGCCCGCAGCGCGCTCGTCAAATCCTGCGCCGGGATTTGCAGCGTCACGCGGCTGTCCGGCGCCATGGCCTGCGCCTGTCCCGGCACGGCGAGCGCGCCCGCGACAAGAGCGGCCGAGGCGATCGAGCAACGGAGTGCGAGTCTGGTCAAAAGCATGGATGATCCTCCCCTATTGGAAGCGCCCTCCAGCCCGGCGGTCCGCCACCCGGCAAAAGACGCGGGCAGACGATTGTCTGAAAAACCATGGCCCCTTACTCGCTGGGGCTTCCCCCTCTTGAGCGCCGCTCCCCACGGAGCGGAAACGAACCACATGCCCTCCAAGCCGACTTTCGCGGCCTACCCAGACGTTATGACGGTTTACCCCCTACGCAGGGGACACCCCAACAGCATGATTTTGCCAACAACCACACCATAACCCCCTTGAATCCAAACCAGAATAAAAATTTTCGGACCCACCATTTTTCTTCCGCTCTCCCGAGCCTTGCGACTGCCCTGGCAGGTTCATCGGGGGAAAGGGCGCGCTTCTCGTCGGTCCTGTAAGCGCAAGCGCGCGAAAGGCGGGCATCCGGTTATTTTGTCGTGACGGCAAAAAGACTGTCCCCTCGCGCGCGCTGATACGTTTATAGAGATATGGGTCCCGCATTTTTCATCCTTTGCCGCACCCCCGGCAGCAGGGCGACGCTTGATGACGCCCGCTGACGATCGGGACTCCGCGTTGAGCCGGAGCGAGTTGGGTCGCCAGTGGCGTCCGGTGCTGTTCGCCTATTTTCTGCGGCGGGTGCGCGATCATGCGGAAGCGGAAGATTTGACGCAGGAAATGCTGGTTCGGCTTCTCGGAATGGAAGTCAATGAGCTGGATCAGCCGGAAGCCTATATCTTCCGCATCGCGTCCAACCTGCTGGCCGACCGCGCGCGGCGCCAGCGGGCGCAGACGCAGTTCATGGAAATCATGAAGCGCGTGGAGGATGCGGACGTCGACCCGATCGACGCGTTCCGCATCGTCGTCGGCCGCACCGAACTGGAGCGACTGGAGGCCCATATTTCGGCGCTTCCCAAGCTGACGCGGGCGCTTTTTCTCGTATTTCGATTGGAAAATATGACGCAGGAACAAATTGCCAGCATTTATGGCATTTCCACGCGCTCCGTAAAAAGGCATGTGGCGCGCGCGATGGCGCATCTGATGAGGGAAATGGAGAAGATGCCATGAGCCGGGACAGGAGCCGGCCCAAGGCGGATTTGACTCCGGAACACGCGGCGCGCGAAGCCGCGGCGTGGTGGTGCATCCGGCTTAGCGAAAATGACATGACGCCGGCGGAATGGAGGGAGTTCGACACCTGGCTGGCGCAGCCCGGCAATGCCGATCTGCTCCAGCGCGCCGCAGGCATCTGGGAAGCGACCGGCGAAGTCGGTAACTGGCCGAACATGATCGCTTTGCGGGCGGAGGCGCTGACCGACGTTGCCAAGGCGACCCGGCGGCGCTGCTGGCTGACGGTGACGCCCCGCTGGGTCAATCGGATTCCCGCCCGCTCGGCATGGGCGATGGCGGCGAGCCTAGTGCTGGCCATCACGGTGGGAATGACGTGGCTCGCGATGCGGCCCGTGGCCTATGCCACCGAGATAGGCGAACGGCAGGTTGCCGTGCTGGACGATGGTTCGCGCGTGTCGCTCGATGCCGCGACCAAGGTGAATGTGCGAATGAAGGAGGCGGGACGGCAAGTCGAGCTTCTGGAAGGCCGCGCCAAATTCGACGTGGCGAAAGACCCGCAGCGCCCGTTCACCGTGGCGGCAGGGGACAAGCTGATTGTCGCCGTCGGCACCAGCTTCAGCGTCGAACTGATCGACGGCGAGGTCCGCGTGATCCTTTATGAAGGCCAGGTGGACGTGCGCGACCGCAACGGCGCGTCGGCGGCGAAAGCGGCCCCGCGCCGCTACAGGCTCAAGGCCGGAAGCGAGTTGGTGGAAACCGTCGGCGCCAGCGCCCCGGCGAAAATCAGCCAGCCCGACCTGACGCAATCGCTGAGCTGGGAACAGGGGCTTATCAATTTCGATCGCGAACCGCTGACGCGCGCGGTGGAGCGCATGAACCGCTATTCGCCGCGGCCGATCCGCGTAGCCGACCCCAGGCTGGAGGGGGTCGCGATCGACGGCATGTATAAGGCCGGCGACACGGAAGCCTTTGTGGACGGCGTAGCGGCGATCTATCCGGTTCGGCGCCGCCAGGACGCAAGCGGAACCGTGGTGCTGGAGCCGAAATAGGAAACGGGGAATCCCGATATTCGGCGGCGCTGACTGCAACGAGGCGCGCGATGGTCGCTCGCCTGATTTTTTCATCGGTCATGCCGTAGTCCTCTTCTTTTTGGGATGGGTTGGAACAAGACGGCTTGCTCACGGAAAAGAGCGGGAAAAATCCCCCCCTTTCTGTATGCCGCTCCGCCCACCGGAAAGCGGAAGTCCGCCGAAACCGGTTGCGGCACTCGGCGCCGGGAATGTTCGCCGGTCGGTTTCGTCGGGCGCTCGACCAGCACCTCCGGCGAAGGCATGGTTTCAGTCAGCATGTCCGCCCAAAGCTGCGCCAGTTTGCGACGACGCGGCATGTAGGCCGCCCGGTTATAGGCGCCTTCCGATTTCTTGGGCGGAACGTGGGCCAGCATCAAGTCGATCACCTGCCGGTCATGGTCTTTGCCGTGCTGCTCCGCCCATTCGTTCATAATCGTCGAGAAAGCGGCCCGAAAGCCATGCGGCACATGATGGCCGTGGTAGCCCGCGCGATTAAGCAGATAGCCGATAGCGTTCTCGCTCATGGGCTGATTGGGATTGCGGTTATTCGGAAAGAGCAACGTGCAAGCCCCGGTAAGCGGCCATAGCGCCCGCAAGACGGCAACCGACTGGCTCGACAGCGGAACAAGATGGTCGCCGCCGTCCTCGTGCTTGCGGTCGTAGTCGCCCTTCATGCGCTCTGCCGGAATTCGCCAAAGCGGTTCCTTGCCGTCCAAGTCCTCGAACTCGTCCCAACGCGCCCCGCGCAACTCGCCAGGGCGCACGGCGGTCAGTGCCAGAAACCGAAGGGCGAGGCGCGTCACTGGGCGGGCGCGGTCCTCTTCTGCGGCGCTGATCATTTCGCGCAGCTTCCCAAGATCGGTGATGGCAGGTTGGCGGCCCTTGCGGACTGGCTTCAAGACCGCGGCCAGCTTCTCGGCGGGGTCGCTCTTCGCTACACCTTCGCCAATGGCATAGATGAACACGGATGAAATTCGTTGCCGGACCCGCTTGGCGGTTTCGATCGACCCGCGCGCCTCGATCTCGCGCAAGACCTTGAGGATTTTCGGCGGTTCGATGTCTGCGATCGGAAGCTCGCCGATTGCTGGAAAAACATCGAGTTTGAGACTGCGAAGAATATCGTCGGCATGGACAGATGCCCATTGCGATTTGAATACCTCGTGCCATTCCTTCGCGACCCGCTCGAACGTGCATTCCGCCGCCGTTCGATTCGCCTCGATGGTCAACTTCTTCACGATGGCGGGGTCTTTGCCATCGTTTAGGATCGCGCGAGCCTCGTCGCGCTTCGTCCGCGCTTGGACGAGGCTGACCATCGGATAGATGCCGAAGTTCATGCTCTTTTGCTTGCCGCCATAGCTGTAGTTCCACCGCCATAGCTTCCCGCCGTTCGGCTTGACGAGAAGGTAGAGGCGGTGGCTGTCCGTCAGCTTGTATGCTTTGTCGCGCGGTTGCGCGCTGCGTAGTTTTGCGTCGTTCAACATTGCTTTTCTCCGAGGCCACGTTTTCGCGCACCGGAGCCACGTTCTAGGCCCACGCCAAAGGCGGAGGCTCATGGAAGTGACCGGAACCCGATGGAACCAAAAGCGGCGGTTTTATGGGAGAAAAGCAATCCCAGCGGACGAACGCGGACCCTTATGGAGGGGCCGGTGGCGGAGACGGAGGCCGTCAATTCAAGCCCGGAGATGGGCAGAAATACGCGGTCAAATTGTCCGGCTGCAATATGATACCATGGATTATACCATGGTATCTTTTTTTACCCTGTCCGGTCGAACATGGCTCGATTGGACGACCTCAGCACCTCGACCTGCGCGCGGACGAGCTTCACCTGTTCGGGGTTAAGATCGGAGATGTCGAGCACTTCCGATTCGACGCCGATCACCGTCTCGCAACTCTCCACCGCGGCGCCACAGCAACAATGGCGAAGGCGATAAACCCCGGCCGGCGAGGGATAGGTCTTCGCGACCAGTCGGCTGCCGAGCAGCTCGGCGCAGCTCGGACAGCGCAGACCGCGGGACTCCAGCGGCCGGGCGGTTTGGACGGGCATCATGCGGCCTTGGCTTGCTCTTCGACGATCGGCGCGTCAGCCTCGATGCACGCTCTCGCCCGCAGCGCTGCGCAGATCCCGCGTGTGAGATCCCGGCCGGACAGCTGCCACCGCAGCGCGTTGACCATCGTTTCCATGCGCGGCCGCTTCGGGACCGACACGGAGAACCTGCCGCACATTTCGAGGAGCTCGTCGCGCCAAAGCATATCGATCGCCGCGGCAGGAAGAGGCTGCTGGATGACGACATCGGGCTCTCGCCACGGATAGAGATCGTCGTGCCGACCCTCGGGCGCGCGCCGCTGCTCGGGAAATATCCATGTCCCGCCAAAAGGCGCAGCGTCGGGGCGTGCGAGAAGGAAACACTCCCCATTTCGCTCGATCGAGGCATAGGCCTTGTGTGTCGGTTTTTCGACCAGGAACTTTTCGTGCAGCGCCGCGATCACGGTGTGCGCGCAGCCCCGCATCGCGACGAGCTGATCAGGAAGCCGGTCGAGCTTATCCTTCGCGGACTTGATCTCGACCGCGATGATTTCGGCCGGGCTGACGGCAAGCACGTCGATCCGGTTGCCATAACTGCTGGCGTTCACCTCGTGCATAATACGCGCTTCGGGTCGCAGCTGGCGGAGCCGGTCGACAACGGCGCTGCGAACCTCGGCTTCGGCGTCACTCCGATAGGCAGGCATCAGCGATGCCCTCTTGGGCCATATTTGGCGCGCCGGGTCGCCCAGGCGCGCAGCCTCGTCTCACGGACGACGGCTGGCGGTTTCGGTGCGGCTTTCTTTCGCGGTGCGCAGCCGGGGAGATAGGGGCCGCAATCCAGCCCGTCGCATGGCGCGTGGTCGCATTCGCAATGGGCGGGGATCGGCCTCACAGGTCGGCCCGATTCACTTCTGCATGGACGCGGCGCCCGAGCGGGGTGAGGACGATATAGCCGCTCTGCCCACATTCATGCTGCTGAATGCGGCCCTTCAACGCGGGATCGGCTTCGACGAGGCCGCGACGATGCAGGGCCCAGCCGCTTTGCAGCGCGGCGCGGATGCCTCGGCCAGTCGGATAGGTGAACGTGCCCTTCGGGCCGGCGACCGGCCGGAGAGCCCGGAGCAGCCGAATTTGCGCCGGGGTCAGCTTCAGGACGATTGCGGCAACGTCGGTCATCAGATCGATTTCACCAGATCGAGCGCTTGCGTCTCGTTGAAGCCCTCAGCGACGTAGGCGAGGAACAGCGTGCGTTTGGCATGGGCGATATCCGTGGCGTCCTTGGCCATTTCGACCCACATGCGCGCGAAATCGCGAGCGGCTGCGGCCGGGTCAGATTTGGGTGGGTCGGAGCGATTGAAATCGGTCATGCTCCGCCCCTCCCCCGCTTCTTCTGCGAGATTTCGCCAACGCTGCGCACCTCCGACGGGTGCACGATCTTGCCGTTCACGGCGTGCCAGGTCAGATTGTGGCGCTGAAACCAGCCCGGGGGCAGTTCCCAGATGCCGCCGACCATGAAGGGCTCCAGATCCTGCGGGTTCTCGGCGAGATAGCCGAGCAGGCCGCCTGCGGTTTCCATGGCGCCGACGCCGGCTTGCGCCGCGAAGGCGGTCGCGACCTCGGCGATGCGGTTGATGACGAGCTGCGCGTCGTAGCGTTTCGGGGCCATCATGCGGCCGACCGCCGCGCGAGCTGCGCGTCCTTCCATTTCCGCACCTCGGCCTCGCTCCAGCGCGACGACGAGCCGCCCGGATGGCACGGTTTCGGGAAATCGCCCTGCCTGATCCAGCGGTAAATGATCGTCTTGCCGTAGCCGACGATGTCCATCACCTCCGGCAGCGCTATGAGCCGGTCGTTCGCGGCGTCGATCATGACGCGCCTCCTTTCTGCGCGGGCCTCGCGCGTTCGTAAAAATCGGCGGGCGGGCGGCGCCCGTCGCGGCAGAAGCCGCAGCGACCGTCGACGAGGCGCGGCATGTCCTCGCCGCATTCCTCGCATTCACCCGCGGCGCCGACCGGAATCGGGGCGCGCGCGGCGCTGATCGTTTTCTCGAGGTTGTCGGCGACCAAGGCGGTCGCGAAATCGACGTCGTCAGCCATTGGACGGCACTCCGCTATGTTCGACGCCATCAAGGAGGCGTCCGGCGGCCTTCTTCCCGACCCGGTCGACGTAGACGACGCGCTCGCCGTGGAAGCCTTGGCCGGCAGCGAGGTTCAGCCATTGCCCTTTGGGGCGCTCGCGCAGCACGCGAGCGCAGTCCCGCCAATCCGGATCGTCGCGATCGCGGTCGTAGACCGGGAGCCACTCGCCCCATTGCTTGAAGAAGAACGGCACCGGTGCTTCGTCGCCGTGCAACGTCGCGTTCGCGCACTGGTCGCGAAGACCCCGCACCCAATCCGGGTGCATCGGCCGGGCCTTCTGCCCGCTCTCGCCACCCGCAATGACCCAATCGATGCGATGCTCGCGCATCGGCCCGTCGCCGCTGTCGCCGTAATATCCCTGCCCCGGCTCGAACCAGTAGAAGTCTCCGATCTCCAGAGCATTGAAGCGCCAGTCGATATCGAACTCGTCTTCCGGCTCGTCAGGCCAGCGCGGCGCCTTGATCGAGGTCAGATCGACCGGGCCGAGCAGAGGCTCGCAGGAAAGAAACCGCACCGCGGCCGGCGTCCAGATCAGATCGGGAACGCGTTCGTCGGCGCGCTTCTGATCCTCTACCGACACGCCGAGCCAGATGCCCGGGGGCGGGTTGTCGCGACCATATTCGCCACAGGTCGCGCGCGCATCATCGCTGCGCCGATCGAGCGCGTCGACATGCTCCATGACGTGCATGGCCGCCTCAACGTTCGCCAGCTCCCAAAAGTCGGCGTTGTTGAGAAACTCCCGCATCCGACCGCTGCGTTTCGTCAGCACCTGAAACCGATGCCCGCGCAGATGGTGCGCCGCGATCATCACGCCCCAGAGCTGGGCGACCGTGTCCATTTCGAGGGCCTCGTGAAAGAAATCGCTCGTCGAGCTGGCGAAGATCAGCGCCGGCGCGCGCCAGCGGAGCGGCATCGTCAGTCGCTCCCACTGCACCTCAACCTTGCCCGTCCAGCGCCCGCCCTTCGCGGTGCGCTCGGCATAGCCATTCCCCCATTGCCCCTCGTCCGAGAAGCGGCCGGCCATCGTCTCGGCGTAGCATCCGCCGAAATCACCGGGGCCGCCGCAGCCGGGCGAAACGCGCGTGCAGCCGCGAATGGGGTTCCAGTCGCTGCGCTCGGTCCACTCGATCTTGGAGGCGCTCATCGACCGAGCACCCGCGCAAGGATGCCGCGGCGCGGCTGTTCCATCGGCAGGATCGGGACGGCCGGGATCGGCGCGCCCATCGGCAGAATGCCGCCCCGCTGGGCGCGCATTTCCTCGTGGCGGACGATGTTGAGGCCGAGCGTGCGGCGGCGGTGCATGGCGATTCTCCTCAAAGGGCCGCCGCCCCGTGCGTGGACGGCAACAGGGGCGGCGGCAGGTTGACCCGGCTGGGAGGACTGCAAGGGCCGGGGGTTCGGGATGGGAAAGGCGATCATGGCTCGATCACCGCCAGGCCGGCGGCGTCGCGGGCCGTGCCGCAAGGGATGACGAAGGTCGCGCCCGAGCCGAAACGGAAGCGGATCCCGTGCGGGTGCGGTTCGACTGCGGCGACCTCTTCGCCGACCAGGCCAGCGATGCGGAGGGGCTGCTCCTGCAGATGCTCCTCGGCCGAGGCGAGGCAGGCGGACAGGGTGCGGGCGGTGCTCAGCATGTCACAACCTCGAACTCGAGCGCGCCGAACACCCCTCCCCTGCGGCCCAGCTCCGCGAGCAGCGCCTCGGTCGGCACCGCCGTCAGCGGCGGCGTGTCGGTGAGGCGCAGGTTGCGCGCCTTGTGCGGATCGCGGGCGAGGTGGCCTTGCCAGACGAGGCTGTCGACAATGCGCGCGGCCGTGCTTTTCGCGGCAAAGCCCAGCTCGTGGGCGATTTCCTGAAGCGTCGGGGCGCAGGCCGTCGCGGCGATGCGCTCGCGGATGAAGTCGAGGGCGCGGATTTCGTGCGGGGTCATTCGTCCAATCCCGCCTTTTCGGTGCGCCTGCCGTCCGTGGCGACCGTTTCGATCGCGCGCTCGATGAAGCGCTGCATCTCGCGCAGCACCTTCGGGTCGATCTCGATCTCGATCAGGGTGTCGCGGCCGATGTAGCGCTGCACCGAGAAGAACCACTTCGCGCGGCTCTCGCCATAGTTCTTCGCCTCGAAGCGGGTCAGCCCGAACGCCAATGGCGTGTTGCCGAACCGCTGCGCGGAGCCGGAATCAAAGCTGCTCACCGGAACAACGCCAGCAGCAGCGGCGCGCCGAACGTCAGCGCGGCGAAGGCGAGCGCGAAGCGCGCCAGCACGGCGTCAAAGACGACGTCGGCGGTGTCCGGGTGTTCGTGGGCGGGTTGCATTGAAAGGCTCCGTCTTGATGACGGAACCCGGTTATATTCCTATAGGCATATTTGCAAGAATAAAATTCCTACAGGAATATTATTCTGCTCTGCGTCGGCGCTTCGTGGGGCTGATGGCCGCCCTAGTCTTCATCTTTAAACTCGGCGTAGAAGTCGTGTCTGCAATGCTTGCAAATGATGGCATCGGCCAAAACGGCTTCGGCGCACATAGGACATCTTTTTGCCTCACCGGAGGCGACCCTCACCCGGGCTCTGCCTTCCTCTGTGCCCATAAACAGAGCGATAATGATGCCGAGCGGCCCAAGCAGAAGCCCCGCTAAAAAGCCAAGCACTGCGCTGCCGCCCTTGCTGCCCGCCACCGCCGCCGCAACCCAGCCGCAGACGATCCAAAGGAGAATCATCACCATTGCCAAATCCATACGCCCCCCCCCAAATCCTTACGTATGGCGATTGGCGCCACTCAACCCGCTGCCGCCGCGAGATCGCGCGAACCGTTCGCCAGCATCTCGACCGTGAGCCGCTGCCGCATCTCTGCGCGCCTCTCGCGCAACATGCCGGGAATGAGAAATGCGTCGATGATCACCCACACGAAACCGATGAGTACGACAAAGGAGACGATCTGAAGGATCGCGCTCGCCGGGCGGCCGAGATAGAAGCGATGCCCGCTGACGAACCAAAGGAAGAACCAAAGGACGTAGGCGATCGCGGTGCTGGGCCCGTCGTTCGTGACCCGCTGCTCGATCAGCATCATCTCAGTCGTCGATAGCCCCATAATCACTCTCCCCTTCATCCCAGACCGGATCTGGATGCCAATCCGGCTCCCCAAGTTCCTCCCGCGCCGGCGGCAGCGCCGGTTCGTCCCCGTCAAAAGCAATGCGGACGTAGAGGCCTCGTTCGCTCCTGCCCTGAAATATCGCCTTTGCCGAACCTCGTCTGATTTGCTGCCCGACATATGGCGCACGGTTCGCGGGCAGATAGCCGAGTTGCACGTCGGTCGACGAAAAGACCGCGACCGCATGTTCATCGTATGGGTTTTTCGGCTCGGGCCGCAATTCCACCGCGTCGCCCGGTTCCAGCAGTTCGATTCCGAAACGGCGCGCCGGTCCGCTCTTGTTGGGGAAATCGACGCCGACGATCGGAAGAGTGATTTGGGCAAGCATCGCCCAATCTCTACGCCATGCGGCGCCCAACGAAAATCACTTTCCCCATGATGAACATTTCCCCGTCATGCGCTTCGGTCGCGCCGACGACAGCATTATCCGGTGACATGAGGATTGCGCCCGAAGGCAACCGACGTAGGCGCCGGATCATCCCCAAATCGCCATAACTGACCGCCCAAATCATATCCTGCTCATCAAGCCGGCGCGATGAGGTGTCGATCAGGACAATGTCGCGATCGCGGATCGTCGGCTCCATGCTGTCGCCGCGACCCTGCACCACCTTGAGCGCCGTGAGCGGGCCGTCGTAGAGCCCGCGAAGCCATTCCAGCCGGAATGGCGCCCGTCCCTTGACCTCCGGCGGCGTGCCATCGAGATAGGTCGCACCCATGCCAAGCGCGAGGTCGATCTCGTCGATGAGCGCGAGGCCGAGTTCGGCCGCGAAATCGTCGGCGGTCATATCGTTCGCCGGCACGCGCCTCGTGCGGCTGTCCGGGTCCCACACGGAATTGCAGAACGCCTTCGTTCCGGCGCCCGACATTTCGACCAGCAGCGACAATGTTTCGCCCTCGGGCACCGCGTCGCCCTTCTCCCATTTGGAGACGGCGGGCTGCTGTGTGTTCAGCATTTCAGCCAAGCCGGCCTGCGTTTTGCCCAAGTGCTTCCGAAGGGCGGTGATGTTCCGCGAGAGGGCGTAGTTGTCCATGCGTGAGGAATAATTCAACGGCCGGCACAATCCTAATTCCTGTGGGAATATTCTTGCTTGCATATTTATTCCCGTGGGAATATCACGCCTGTCCATGGACAGCCTCCGAGACATCCGGCGCCAGCTCGGGCTGACGCAAATCGAAATGGGCGAGCGGCTTGGACTGGATCAGTCCACCATCTCCCGAATGGAGAATGGTTCGCTTGTTGTGGACAAGCGCACCGGCCTCGCGGTTCAGGCCTTGCTCGCGACGCACGTCGCCACCTGCGGCACCTGCGACCTCCGCTCGACCGATCCGGCCTGCTCGGCCTGCACCCGCACCGATTGCGGCCTTCGTCACAAGGAGGCCGCGTGACCCAGTTTCCCGGCATCGCGCATCCCCCGCGGCGGTGCCGGCCCAAGGCGCGGCGGGGGCCTCCCCCTGTCCCTCTCGGCTTCCGCCGCGCCACCTGATTGCTTCCTGTTCCATGCGGTGAAACTGCCGCAACTATGAGTGCTATCCAATGGAAAAACTTGGTTACTTTTCCGGCCCCAATGTAAAAATCCTGCTCGGCGACACGCTTCGCCTGTATGTCGGGCACGCCAAGCGCTTCACCTTCGCCGAACTGGCGGAGGCAACGTTCGACGGCGACGGCGACCTGAGGAGCTGGGAGCGCCGTCTGCGCAGCTATGTCGACGCCAGCGCGCCGATGATGCCGACCGACGTGTTCATGCGGGTCTTCGCTGCGCTGCCGCCCGCCGCCTTCCAGCGCGTCGCCTCGCGCATGGGTTTCAGCACCGCCCCAATGGAGGTCGACGACGCCGCCACGGTGCGCCGCGCCGGCACCGCCGCGGCCCGCATCGCGGCCGCCGTGGCCGAGGCCAATGAAGACGGCCAGATCGATCACGGCGAGGTGATCCGCATCGCCAAGGTGGCGGCCGAGGAGCTGCCGAGCATCAATTCCATCGCGAGCGGGGCCGTCCCGCACTGATCCGGTCCGGATCGCATCTTTCCGACCGCGTGCCGACCCGGACCCCCGGGCGGATAGAAAAGGAGTTTACCCAAATGACCGACCATGACCCCGAAACCGGGGAAATCATCGAGAACAGGGCGGCCGACGGCGGCCAGCGCTACCCGGCGGCCCACAGCCTCGCCGATTTCATCCGGATGCAGGAAGACGGCCAGTTCGACGCCGACGTCGCGTTCGACCTGAACGAGTTGGCCGCCGAGCTGGAACAGCTCGCCGAAGACACCGGACAGGGCAAGCTCAAGGCCACGCTCAACATCAAGGTCGAGATCGTGCGCGATCCGGCCGGTTTCTACGTCTTCGCCGCCAGCCACACGATCAAGCGCCCGACCGAGAAGCGCAAGCAGTCGGTCGGCTGGGTCACCGAAGACAACAAGTTCACGCCGAACAAGCCGCGCCAGGGGAACCTTTTTGGCACGGTCCGCGACGTGACGCCGCGCCGGGAAGTCCGGAACTAAGCCCCCTCAAACCGAAGGAAAACTGCCATGAGTGACCCCACCAATCCTGTCGCGCCGCGCGACATCGGTCAGGCGATCGAGCGCGCGCACGAAGCCGCCGAAAAGTATCAGAAGCCGACCCTCGTCATGGTCGAGAATCCGGTCGACGGTAGTTTCGCCGTTCCCGCGGTACTCGTCCGCGAGGGCCTGCGCGCGGTGCCGAAATCGGTGTTCGCCGAATATCTCGACCATCCCGAGCGGCGCACCGGCACGGCGGCGATGACGCGCCTCGAATCCTTCATCGAGCACGTTCTGCGCTTCAAGAATGGCGATAGCGTCGTTTTCGCGAAGGACGATCGCAAGGCGCCCGGCCTTACCGCCGTGCTCGACTATCACGACGCCGGGGCCGACGGCACGCCGCGCTTCGGCCAGCATCGCACCACGTTCCATTTCCCGCTCTCCGATGAATGGAAGGTCTGGGAAAAGTTCGACGGCGAAAAGATGGGCATGGCGGATTTCGCCCTGTTCCTCGAGGAGCGCGTCAACGACATCGACTTTATCGAGAGCGTCGACGACCTCAACGAGGATATCCGCCGTTTCATCGGCGCGACCGGCCTCGACAAGATCGCCTCGCCCTCGCGCCTGATCGAGCTGTCGCGCAACCTGCAAATCCACGAAACGAGCAACATCAAGGCGGTGCAGAACCTCTCCACCGGCGAGGGTGTGCTCCGCTTCGAGAGCGAACATCACGACGGTGCCGGCGCCCCGGTCGACGTGCCGGGCCTGTTCGTCATCTGCATCCCGGTCTTCGCGCATGACGGATATTACCGGATCGCGGCGCGCCTCCGCTACCGCAAGGCGCCCGAGGGCGTCGTCTTCTGGTACGACCTGTGGCGCACCGACCTCGTCTTCGACCATGCCTTTGACAAGGCGTGCGAGCGGGTGAAGTCGGAAACCGGCCTGCCGCTGCTGATCGGCGCGCCCGAATAGTCATGGGCATCTGGCGCGCCCTGCTCCACCCGCTTCGCGCCCGGTCGGCCCCGCCGCCGCAGCGCGATCGCAACGGCCAGTTCGTGTCCGATCACCGCGCCCGCGTTCTTGCGCGGGCGCGGCAGATGCGCCGCGACATGGGCCTGCCGCCGCTCGCCATCCTCAATCCCTATGGTGACGAGGAGTGAGTGCGCGCCGCCATCTCTACCGCGACGGCCGGCACGGCCGGTCGATCCGCACCGCGACGGGGGTGTCGGGCGTCACGATTGCCGCGCTTCTGCAATGCTCGCGCTGCCCGAAGGTCGGCGACCTCAACTGCCGCGCGATGATGCCGCCCGAGAAGATGGACCAGAAATTCCGGCAAGCCGGGTGGCAGATCGACCCGCACGTCTGCCCCGACTGCATCCGCCAATCCAAGGAAAAGAGGACCGCCGCCATGGCTTCGAACGCTTCCCCCGCCGCGATGAAAGCGCAGGCGGCGATGTTTCAGCACCTGACCGCGAATTTCGACCCCGATACCGGGCGCTATGCCAAGGGCTGGTCGGACAAGGTGATTGCCGAAAAAACCGGCCTGTCGGTCGAGCATGTCGCGGCGTTCCGCACCGCTGCCTTTGGCGAGCTGAAGGACGCGCCCGAGATCGTGGCGCTGCGCGCGGAGATCGCGGCGCTGGAGAACCTTGTCACCGAGCAGGTCGCGCATTTGCGGGGTGAGCTGGCCCGGATTGCGAAGGGCGCCTGATGCTCGAACCTGTCACCATAGGCCGTGCCACACTCTATTATGGCGATGCGCTTGAGATCGCGCTGACGCTCGGCCCTGTCGATCACGTTTTTACCGACCCGCCCTATGAAAAGATGACGCAAGACGCGATCGGGTCTGTCCCGAAGGGCAATCTTAAGGGCGCATCGAAGCGCCTCGGCCGCAAGCTCGGCTTTGATCCGATCGACGAGATTCGGGACAAGGTCGTTGAGATCGGTGCGCAGAGCGAGGGCTGGTTCATCGCCTTCTGCACGCCCGAAGGCGTTGGCCGGTGGGCCGATGCGATCAACGAAAGCGCGCTGAAATACAAGCGCGCCTGCGTCTGGGTGAAACCGGATTCGACGCCCCAGTTCAACGGGCAAGGCCCGGCCTCGGGCGCGAAGATGTTCGTCTGTGCTTGGGCCGGATCGGGGCACGCGCGATGGAATGCGAGCGGCAAACGTGGGGTCTATACGCACTGCGTCAATAATCCCGAACGCCACGGCGAGCACCCGACCGAGAAGCCGCGGCGGCTCATGTCCGAGATAATCGCCGATTTCTCGTTGCCGGAGCAGGTTATCCTCGATCCTTTCATGGGCAGCGGCACGACCGGCGTCGCCGCGGTGCGGGACGGCCGGAATTTCATCGGCATCGAGAAAGACCCGCATTGGTTCGATATCGCCTGCAAGCGCATCGAGGATGCGCAGCGGCAGCTCGATATGTTCATTGGGGAAGCCGCATGAGCCTCCCCGTCCCGACTTGCGCCGATTGCGGCGCCGCGCGCTTCTCGCCGAAGCCGAAGAAATCGCCCTATTGCCGCCGGTGCATCGGCCGCCACAACGGCCGGTCGCCTGCTCGCCGCGCGAAGGTCAGCGCCGCGATGAAGGCGTATCTCGCGGACCCCACCACGCGCGCGGCCCACGCGCAGCGCACCGGCGACGGCGTGCGCCGCGCGATGGTCGAGAGCCCGGAATTTGCGGCGACGCGCCGCGAACTCGGACGTCGTCTCGGCAAATCCTGTGCCGGCCACGCAAGCCGCCCGGCCGGGAGCGAATCCCGCATCGTGGCTGGGCGCCGTTCGGGCGCGACCAAGCTGGCGTGGTGCCCGGTCGAATATCGGGACGATTATCGCCGCCTGGTCAAATGGCAGGGCGTGAAGGCCGCCGAGGCGCGGCGAATGATCGAGACGCAGATCGATAAGGATGCGGCGCGCTATGCCGCGACGGGCGTCTTGCCGCAGTCGCGGCGGAGCGAGGGGGCGTCGGCATGACAGCCCCCAGCCCCTCCTCCCTCCCGCTGATCGGCGCCGAGATCCGACGCGATTATGTGCGCCGCCACCTCGGCGCGCGGCTGCATCACCTGTTCCGGGCCAATGACGGCGCGGTGATAGGCTGCGCGGGGCCGGGGTTCTGCGTCCAGTGCCAGCGGGAGGGGCGCCAGTGACCGCGCGCGCATGGAACCTTCTCGATTTCTGGAGCGAGGCCTATCGCAACGATATGCGCACGCTGCTCGGGTTCGAATGCTCCGGCGCAATGCGCCGCGCGTTCGAGGATCTCGGCTTTGACGCCTGGTCGTGCGACATCAAGCCGGCCGAGGACGACAGCAACCGCCATATCATCGGCGACATGCGCGAGGTGCTGCATTGGGGTTGGGACTTGCTCGTCATCCTGCACCCGCCCTGCACCTTCCTATGCAACAGCGGCGCCAAGCATCTCTATATCGACGGCCGGAAGGAAAACGGCCGCAACGAGACGCGATGGGCCCAGATGTACGAAGCGGCCGACCTGTATCGCTATTGCCGCGAGGAGGCCGATATCGCGTGTCGCGCGCTGGAAAACCCCGTGATGCACGGCGCCGCGATCGAGGCGACCGGCCGGGGCCATACCCAGTTCGTGCACCCCTATTTCTTCGGTGACCCGTTCCTGAAGCTGACCGGGTTCGAGCTGGTGAACCTGCCCGACCTCAAGCCCACCGGCATGCTCACCAAGCCGCAGCCCGGCACGGATGAGCACAAGGCATGGTCGGCCTGTCACCGGGAACCGCCCGGGCCGGATCGCGCCGCCAATCGAGCGCGCACCTATGACGGAATCGCCCGCGCGGCTGCGGAGCAATGGGGCGCCGCGGCGCTCGCGTGGAAGCATGGCTTTCGCGCCGATGGGCAGGGCGACCTGTTTGGCGGGAGGATGGCGGCGTGAACTCCGACGCGCTTGCCTTTCTGGCCGCCAAGGGCCTGTCTCTCGACGACATCATCGAGTTTGCTCGCATCGCCGAGCGCAAAGCCGATCGCACGAACGCCGAGCGGCAAGCCCGGCACCGCGCGAAGAAGAAGGCGGCGGCCGGTGGCGAGGACATAACGCGTTACAGTAACGGCGTTACCCCTTCCCCCAATGATATATATTCTAACCCCCAACCCGCTTCTACCGAACCTGACGGTTCGGCAGAAGGCGCGCGGCGCCGGAAGCCTGATCCGTTTCCCTGTCCCGACGGGGTCGAACCGATCCACTGGCAGGGCCTGATCGACAATCGGAAGAAGAAGCGGGCCGCGCTGAGCGCCGGCGCGCACCGGCAAATCGTCGAGAAGCTAGACGGCTGGGCCCGCGACGGCTGGCCGCCCGGCCCGATCGTCGCACATGCCGCCGAGCGTGGCTGGGTAACGGTTTTCGAAACGGACGAGATGAAGGCGGCAAACGGCAATGGTTACGGCAACAATCGGGGCGGCGCTCCCCAGCATTCAGGAGGCCGAGGGCGGCGCGACGGGTTCCAAGCCGCCTGCGCCGACGACCTCGCTGCCCATCAGGCTCGACGATCAGCGGCTGACGGAGCTGGCGACCATCGCGGAATCGCCGCTCCCGGCACTGCCCCCTTGTGACGGCGAGGAGTTCACGAAGCTGATCATGGCGATGGGGACGATGGCTCGCCGCACCGATGATGAGACGACGGGCAAGCTGCGGCTCGCGATACTCCGGCGCATCATCGGGCACTATCCGCGCGAGGCGGTCGCCTACATGGTCGAAACGGCGATCACGACGCTGGAATGGTTCCCCAGCCCCAAGCAATGCCTCGACATCCTCGCCGGGTGGAAGCGCAATGACGAGGCGGTGCAGGGGAAGGCGTCGGCGCTCGCCGCGGTGCAGGCCGAGCGGCGCGCGCGGTTCGACGACGTGATGCGCGCACTCGAACGGCGCGAGATGGATCAGGCCGCGATTGACGCTCTGCCCGAGCGCCTGCGCGTGATCGGCATGGAGCGCGGGTTTCTTCGCCTGCACGATGACGGTGTGTATCGCGCTCGGCCTCTGACGACGGCGCAGGAGGCCCAAGCCGCATGAGCGCGCCGCGTAGCCCGGAAACCATGTGGTGCATCCTCTCGACCAGCGGCGGCCGGACCCTGCCGTTGGCGCGCTCGCTCGCCGACGCGGGGCTTGAGGTGTGGACGCCGAAGCGGACGATCCGCCGACCCGCGCCCGGCCAGCGTCGGCGCCTCGTGATGGGGCAGCGGCGCAAGATGATAGAGGTCGACGTCGCGATCTTGCCCGGCTTTGTCTTTGCGCGGGCCGTGCATCTGGACGACCTTGCGGCCATTGCGCACGATCCGGCCATCCGGCATCCCGCGTTTACGGTGTTTCAGCTCGGCGGCCGGGTGCCGATGGTCGGCGATGCCAGCGTGGCGGGGTTGCGCGAGGAGGAGGCGCGGGCGGCCGAGCTTATCCAGAGCGTACGCGAGGCTGACACACGGGAGGAAGCGCGGCGAGCGCGCGCTGAGCAGATGAAGACCGAGCGTGCGCGCCGCGCCGCGCTTCGCCGTGAGCGCCGAGACTTTGCGATAGGGACGAAGGTGGAGATAACCGAAATGCCGTCTATGGCGGGAATGGTCGGCCGGGTGGTGTCGTCGAACGGGACGACCGCGACGATTAATTTCGGCGGCGCCTTCCCGATGCAAGTTGAGGCTTGGCGAGTGATTCCTTCTGCGCTATCTGGTGAAGCAGCTTAACGGCACCGCTGCCATAGCAGCCACGGGAAAGTTGATGTTTGGCCTGTAGCCATTCCGCATCCCGATCGATCCGATCACCGCATATGCGCGGCGATGGGTCTGCAACGCATTCACGACATACCCGAGAGGGGCGTCTGGTAAGGCTCGCAAGGCCCCCAGCGGCGATTATAGGGTCGCCATCAGGTGTTCAGCACGCGCCCCGCCAGCACACCCGGCAGGCCGCCGAGCTTCCTAGGCTCCGCGGTCAGGGTTCGAGCCAGGCGAAAGCCTCGACGAGACGGCGAGCCGTTCGAGCGTGGTGGGAGGCCCGCACCCCTCATTGCCCGGGAGCCTGCCGCATGGGGCGATTGAAGACATTGCCGAGCCAGCTCGGATCGCTCCCGCCAGTCGTCGGCTATGTCGACGCACCCGCTCGGAGCGCTGATGCTGGCCGGTCCCTCTTCGCTCCATGGCGGAAGTGGTACAGCACCGCGCGATGGCGCGCGCTCCGCATGGCCGTGTTCGTCCGCGACGGCTTCACCTGTCAGTGGCCCGGTTGCGGGCACGTAGAGCCCAACACCTCGAAGTTGGTCGCCGACCACCGCACGCCGCACCGCGGCGACGAGGCGCTGTTCTGGGACGAGGGCAACCTGCAGACGCTTTGCAAGGCCTGCCACGACACGCACAAGCAGCGAGCCGAGCGAGCGGGCGCCGCATAGGGGGGTGGGTCCAATCTCTGGGACCGGCCTCCCGCCAATACCGGTCCGCCCCTCACGCAGAGATTTTTTTCCCGTGGACGAAATGGGGTGCGAACTTTTCGCCGGAGGTAACCGCCGATGGCGAAACGCAAAAATAGTATCCCGTGGGACCGGATCGAGCTCGAATACTTGGCTGGCGAAGATTCCATCCGAGAAATAGCTGACCGCTACGAGATTTCGGACACAGCTATTCGGTCGCGCGCGAAGAAGGAAAAATGGGTTCGCGAAGTTCGCACCCCGAACCGCCGCGAACCTGACCGCTCACCCCCCCCGCCTCCGAGCACCGACCCGGAAAAGGAGGTTGATGCCGGCGAGATCGCCGATGATGGCCGCGCCCTTGCGGCCCGGATGCTCGACGAGCTCGATATCGTCACCAGCCGCCGCGGCGAGCTCGAGGACATGATCATTGCCGCGACCGATGATGATGATGACGACGCCCGGCGCGACGCGATGATGAAAGCGCTTAGCCTGCCCAGCCGTGCCAACACGCTGAAGACGATCGCGACGGCATTGAAGACGCTCAACGAATCGTCGGCGCCACAGGGGAAGAAGGCGGCCGCGCAGGAGCGGGCCAACCTGGTCGCAAACCGGTTTCGGCCGCTCGGGCCGCCCGCGTTGAAGGCGGTCAAATAGCTTGTCGCTCACATGGTCAACGGCGTGCCTGGACTGGAAGCGCCGCATTCAGGATCGGCGCTCGCTCATACCGTTTTCGCCATTGTTTCCGCATTCCGCCGAAGCAAAAATGGCAGTGTTCACCTCGCTTCGCATCGTCGACGTTCCGGGCCAGCCGACATTCGGCGACGCATCGGACGAATGGTTGCTGGATTTCGCCGCCGCGATCTTCGGCGCCTATGACCCCGACATCGGCGAGCAGATGATCCGGGAGTTCTTCCTGCTGATCAGCAAGAAGAACACGAAATCGACCTTCGCCGCAGGCATCATGCTCACCGAACTCATATGCGGGTGGCGCGCCGAAGACGAAAATCTCATCCTCGCTCCGACGATCGAGGTCGCCGGGAACAGCCATAAGCCCGCCACGGCGATGATCCGCGCGGATGACGAGCTTACCGACCTCCTCCATATTCAGGATCACGTCCGGCTCATCACGCATCGCGCGACCCGGGCCAGCCTGAAGATCGTTGCTGCCGATGCGGCGACGGTGGGCGGCAAAAAGGCCAGTCGCGTTCTCATCGATGAGCTGTGGCTGTTCGGCAAGGTCGCCAATGCCGACGCGATGTTCCGCGAGGCCACCGGCGGCCAGGCGTCCCGACCCGAGGGCTACACCCTGTATCTGACGACGCAGTCGGACGAGCCGCCGGCAGGCGTTTTCAAGGAGAAGCTGGCCTACGCCCGCGACGTGCGCGACGGCAAAATCGAGGATCGCGCCTTCCTGCCCGTCCTCTATGAATATCCCGAGGAAATGGTCGCGGCCAAGGAGCACCTTGACCCCAAGAATTTCTACATCACCAATCCGAACCTCGGCCGGTCGGTCAGCCAGTCCTTTCTTGAGCGCGAGTTCCATAAGGTCGAGAATGCCGAGGACGGCACGAAACAGGTCTTTTACGCCAAGCATCTCAATGTCGAGATCGGCGTTGGCCTTCGCCATGACGCATGGGTCGGCGGCGTATATTGGGAGGGTGCCGTCGCGCCCACCGAATTGTGGGACGGCTCGCTCGAGCAATTTCTCGATATCGTCGAGGTCGCGGTATCCGGAATCGACGGTGGCGGCCTGGACGATCTTCTCGGCCTCGGCCTGCTCGGCCGCCTTCGTGCCGATCCGCGCGTCTGGTTGCTCTGGTGTCATGCGTGGGCGCAGCTCGACGTGTTCGAGCGTCGGAAAGATATCGTCAGCCGCCTCAACGATTTCATCGCCGAAGGCACCCTTTCCAAGTGCGAGACGCCGACACAGGATCTCGTCGAACTGGCGGACATTCTCGTTCGCGTGAAGGATCATGGCCTCTTCCCGGCGCAAGCCGCAATCGGGCTCGATCCTGCCGGCGTCGCCGCGATCGTCGACGAACTTTCGGGTCGCGGGTTCACGGCCGAGCAGATGGTCGCCATCCCGCAGGGTTTCCGGCTCTCCGGCGCGGTCTGGGGTTCCGAGCGCAAGCTGAAGGACGGCACGCTGCTCCACGCGGGGCAAAAGTTAATGAACTGGTGTGTCGGCAACGCAAAGGCCGAGCCTCGCGGGAACGCGGTGCTCATCACGAAACAGGTTTCCGGCAAGGCCAAAATCGACCCGCTCATCGCGTCCTTTGATGCGGTGGTTCTCATGACCCGGAACCCGGAAGCGACAGGAGGCGGCATGGACGATTATCTCGCCGCGCTCAGGTCACGGGCATGACGATCGGAAGGAAAATGCGGCGCGGCATGAAGATGCTGCTTTCGCTGCTCGACCCGAAAACGTGGACCGGCGTGTTCGCCGAGCCGAGCAATTCAGGAAAAACGGTCAATGCGCAGAATGCGCTGACGCTCTCGACGGTTTGGGCTTGCGTTCGTCTCGTTGCCGGCACGATTTCATCGCTTCCGCTCGTCGTCTACGAAGATGCGGCCGACGGGTCGCGGTCCCGGTTCAAGGGGCATCCCCTTTACCAGCTCCTGCAATTCAGCCCGAACGCGGATCAGACCGCTCTCGATTTCTGGCAGTTCATTTGCGTCAGCCTCGAACTTTGGGGCAACGCCTTTGCCCGCATCGAGCGCGGCGCCGGCAACAAGATTGTCGCGCTGACACCGATCCGGCCCGAGCTCGTGAACGTCCGTCGCACGAAAAGCGGTGAAATCCGATATCGCTATTCCGACGCGGGCAAGTCGGTAGACATAGGTCAATCGGAGATGTTCCACGTCCGCGGCTTCGGAGGGTCGCCCCTCGGCGGTCTGTCGACACTGGCATTCGGGCGCCAATCGTTCGGTCTTTCACTCGCCACCGATGAGGCCGCGGCCCAAGTCTACAAAAACGGCCTCCGCCCCTCTGGCGTGCTGACGACGAAGGACAATTCGACGCTGAAGCCGGACCAGCGCGACGACGTCTATAAATATGTCGTCGACCGGTTCGGCGGCGAGAACAACGGCAAGCCGCTCGTCCTGGAGGCCGGTCTCGGCTGGCAGCAAATCCAGTTGAAATCGACCGACGCGCAGATGATCGAATCTCGACAGTTTTCGGTCGAGGACGGCTGTCGCTGGTTCGGCGTTCCGCCGCACATGGTCGGTCACACGACGAACAGCACGAGCTGGGGCACCGGGCTCGAGCAGCAAACGCTCGGCTTCCTGATTTTCACCCTGCGCGAGCGTCTGAAACGGATCGAACAGGCGATCATGAAGCAGTTGCTGACGCCCGCCGAGCGCCTGCGCGTCACGATAGAATTTAACTTCGAGGGCCTGCTGCGCGCCGACAGCGCCGCTCGCGCCGCATTCTACTCGCAGATGGTGCAGAATGGCATCATGACCCGCAACGAGGTCCGCCGCCTCGAAAATCTGCCGCCGATCGCCGGCGGCGACGATCTCACCGTTCAGTCGAACATGATCCCGGTCTCGAAGCTCGGCGATGTCGCCAGCGGCAGCGGCGAAGCCGCGCGGCGCTCCATTATCGATTGGCTGTTCCCCGAGGGGATGCCGTCGCTCAAGCAGAAGGAAGATGCGTGATGCTGATGCACCACAAGCACGGAAAATTGAAGGTCCGCGACTTCTATCTGTCGATCAAGGCGGCCGATGTCGCTGACGATGGCACGTTCACCGGCTATGGTTCGGTCTTCGGCGGCGACCCGGACAGCTACGGAGAAATAGTCGCCAAGGGCGCGTTCACCGAAAGCCTCGCCGAGCTCGCGGCCAAGGGCCGGATCGTCCCCGTTCTGTGGCAGCACCGCTCGTCGGAGCCGATCGGCGTATATGACGAGATCGTCGAGGACGAACATGGCCTGAAGGTCCGCGGCCGCCTGCTCATCGACGATGTCGCGCAGGCGCGCGAAGCCTATGCGCTGCTGAAAGCCGGGGCCGTCACCGGCCTATCAATCGGCTACTGGGTCCGCCAGGCGAGCTATGACGAAAGGACCGGCATTCGCACGCTGATCAAGCTTGAGTTGGTCGAGGTCTCGCTCGTCACCTTTCCCGCGAAGGATGACGCCCGCGTCGAGGCCGTGAAATTCAAGCTGGAACGCGGCCAGCTTCCCACGAAACCCGAGTTCGAGAAGGCTTTGCGCGAGGCTTTTCCCTTCTCGAAGTCGCAGGCCACGGCAATCGCCAGCCATGGTCTCGATTACCTGCTCCGGAGCGAGTCCGAGGGCGCTGGCGAGCTCAAATCCCTTTCCGACACGATTGCAGGTTTCGACCTGCCCAAGCTTTAGGAGCAAAATCATGAAATCTACCGGTGCCATTCTCGCGGCGAGCAGCGCCGCAGCCATCGCCATGGGCGGCATGGTCGCCCCCGGTTTCGAGCCGCCTGAGTTCGGGCGCAAGGGGCCCGGTGACGGCGACGAGCCCGACGTCAAGGCGCTCGCGCGCGACCTGAAAGCCGCGACCGACAAGGTCAAGGAGTTCGCCGAGGACGCGAAAGGGCGTCTGGAAAAAGGCGAGGAGTTGTCCACTGCGGCCAAGCAGGCGGCGGACGAGGCGCTCGTCAAATTCAACGAGCTGTCGGCCACGATGACCGAAATCGAGCAGAAACTCGCGCGCCGCGGGGACCCCGACGAAGGCGACGGTCGCAAATCGGTCGGGCAGCAGTTCGTCGAGGCCGAGGCCGTCAAGGCGTTCATGGAAAGCGCGCCGTCGAAGGGCTCGGTTTCCTTCGACGTCAAGGCCCTGATCACCAGCCTTACCACCGATGCGCTGGGCTCGGCCGGCGACCTGATCGTTCCCGACCGCCAGGACGGCATTATTGCGCCGCCCGAACGGCGCATGACGGTGCGCGACCTTTTGACGCCGGGTCGGACTGCCTCGAACGCGATCCAGTACGTTCAGGAAACCGGGTTCGTGAACAACGCGGCCACCGCCGCCGAAGGCACGCTCAAGGCGCAGTCGGACATCAAGTTCGACCTGATGACCAAGCCGGTCGCGACCATCGCGCACTGGGTGCAGGCGTCGAAGCAGATCCTCGCGGATGCTCCGATGCTCCAAAGCCATGTTGACGGGCGTCTTCGGTACGGTCTCGCCTATGCCGAAGAACTTCAGCTCCTGAAGGGCGATGGTACGGGGTCGAATCTGCTCGGCCTCATCCCGCAGGCGACGGCCTATTCGCCGCCTCTGACGCCGCCCGCGGACGCAACGATGATCGACATGCTTCGCTACGCGATGCTGCAAGCGGTTCTGGCGGAATATCCGGCGACGGGCCACGTCCTCAACCCGATCGACTGGGCGCGCATCGAGACGATGAAGAACGATATCGGCGAATATATCATCGGCAACGCGGCCGATGGCGCCCAGCCGCGCCTGTGGCGTCTGCCGGTGGTCGAAACGCCGGCGATGACGGTCGACAAGTTCCTCACCGGCGCGTTCAAGCTCGCCGCGCAGGTCTTCGACCGCGAAGATGCGAACGTCCAGCTCAGCACTGACGATCGCGACAACTTCGTTCGCAACCTCGTCACGATCCTTTGCGAGGAGCGGCTTGGTCTCGCCGTCTACCGCCCCGAAGCGCTGGTTTACGGCGACTTCGGCAACGTCACCTGACGCAAACGGGAGGGCGGGAGCGATCCCGCCCGAACGGTGAGCGACGGTTGCCGGTGTTTGCGATGCCCAACGGGGCCGCATCGGGCCGCCGCTCTCCCTTCGGTCCCCAGACAGGAGAATTATCATGAAAATCAGGGTTATCCGCGATTATAGCGGTGAAGAAGGAACCGACGTCGACAAGAATGTCTTCGCCGGCAGCGAGCATCATGTTTCCCGCGCGCGCGGCGCCGAACTGTTCGCCAGCGGCCTTGTCGAAATTATCGAGGATGAAGACGACGACGCCGATGGACCGCTCCCGGCTCCGGTGGAGACCGCCGACGACGCGAAGGCCGAGGACAGTGGCAAGAAGATCGCGCCGATCACCGCCAACAAGGCTGCGCCTGCCGCGGACAACAAGGCGGCCCCCGCCGCAAAGAAGCGCCGCGCCTGACCGATGCCGGAACCCGTCTCCGTCGAACGCCTCAAACAGCAACTGCGTCTCGATGCGGCGGCGAGCGTCGAAGACGGGCTTCTTGCAGACCTGATTGTCTCAGCGCGACGTACGGTCGAAAATATCACGTTTCAGACCATCGTCGGCGAGGAGCAGACGTTACCCGAAGCCGACATGCCACAGGCTGCGCAGGCCATCCTCCTTCTCGCATCCTATTGGTACGATAACCGCGACGGTTCCTCTGATGTGCCTCCCGCCGTCGAGGCGCTGGCCCGCCCCCTTCGCCGCTGGGGCGAGTAATGGCCGCTCGCCGCTCGCTCGCCAGCCGCTTGGACCGGTTCGTTCGATTGGAGCGCCCGGTCGCGGATGACAGCTTTGACGGCGCCGGATCCGGCACTTGGGAGCTGGTCGCCGATATCTGGGCCGAGATCATGGACCTTTTGCCCAGCCGCACCGACGGCGAGCGGGTGGCGAACGGGATCGACTTTGCCGAGCGTCCCGCCCGCGTCCGTGTTCGCTATCGGGCCGACATCACCAATGCGATGCGGCTGGTCGAGGGCGCGTCGATCGTTGACGATGTCGTCGACTATTCGGCCGCGCGCATCATGCAGATCGTTACCGTGCCCGCCGAGCTCGGCCGGCGCGAGGCGATGGAGTTCATGGTGAAAAATTACGCCTCGGCCGGGAATCCGGCCTGATGCCCACGGTGCGCGGAAAGTCGGAGGTGAAGGCCTATTTCTCGCGCGTTGCCCAGCAATTGCCGGGCGTATTGCGCGGCGCGGCGCGCGCGGGCGGCAAGGTCATTGCCGAAGAGATCAAGGAGCGCACCCCCTCTGAGGCGGTGCGCGAGAATTTGCGGATGCGGACAAAGGCGGTCGACGACAAGATCCGCGTGACGATCGACGTCAAGCCCGGCTGGGCGCTTTCGGTCGGAACTTGGCTTGAATGGGGCACGGCGCCGCACTTCATCAGCGTGGATGACACGCAGCGCCGCGGTCGCAGCGTCGGCCGGATCAACCAGCAGCTCGGCGAAGCCGACGGCGCGGCCTCACTCGTCATCGGCGGGAAATTCGTGGGAAAGACGGTGTTGCACCCCGGCGCCCGGCCGCATCCCGCCTTTCGCCCCGCACTCGACACCAAAGAGGCGGAGGCCATCGCCGCAGCGCAGGCCTACATCAACACTCGCGTTCGCCGCACCGGCATCGTCGGCGGCGGGGATGGAGGCGATGAATGACGGACACGGTCACCGACGGCGCTGGCATCATCGGGGTGCTGCTTCGTGAATATGCACCCTTGGTCGCCCTCGTGCCGCTGGCGCGTATGAAGCGCGGCCGGTTGTCCGCTGATATAGCCCTGCCTGCCCTTGTCGTTTCGGAGACCACCCAGGTCGAGCGGCAGACGCTGGTGCGCGGCCAGAAGGTCCGCACTGTCGATCGCGTCTCGGTCGGCGGACGCTTCGCCAGCGATCGCGAACGCACCCAGATCATGCAGATGGTCAAGGACGCCTGCGCGGGAAAAACCGGAACGATCGCCGGATTGTCGGGCGTCGCCATCCGCACGGCCGGCCGCGGGCCCGACCTCAACGGCCCCGGTGACAGCTTCGAGAAAACTCAAGACTTTCGCGTCTCTTACGACGCCTAGACCTTCCGCAAGGGCCGCGGCCCCCATGGACCCCCGATAGCTCAGGAAAGCGCGCGTAGAGCACCGAATGCACGGGCAACCGTGGGAGGTCGGAGGTCGCCCGGTGAAAGTCCGGGCTCGGGGAGCGCCCGGCAAACCAAGGAGAAGACCATGACCGTCACATCGAAGAAGCGTGCCTATATCGCCAGTCGGTTTACCGACCATGGCACCGGCGAAAAGTTTGAGGTCGGCGACACGCCCATGCTCGACGCGGGCACGTACGCGAATTACGAAGCGGCCGGACTCATTGGCACGCCCCCGCCTGCCGCTGCAAAGGCATCGCCCGCGAAGCCGTCGGCGAAGCCCAAGGCCGCGAAGAAGGCCAGCAAGCCGAAGGCTAAGCCTGCGGCGACCGCTTCCGCTTCCGCATCGACGGCCAAGGCTTCCAGCATGGGTGGCCTCACGCTGACCCCGCCCGCCGTGCCGGACACCGGCGCCGCAACGCAGCCTGCCGACGTCGCCAACTGAAATTCTGCCCGGTTCGCGGGCTGAATGACCGCCGGCCCCGCCGGCTCACCCATATAGGAGAATTATCATGGGCTCCACGACTGCGGCGGGCACGAAGTTCGCCATCACCGCTACTGCTCCCGCCACCTTCGATGCCGCCGGCTATGGTGCGGCGACGTTTACCGTCGTTGGCGGCATCGAGAAGATCGGCGGCATCGGCGCCGTCTTCAACAAGGTCGAATTTCAGCCTCTGGACGGACCGAAAGACAAGCATAAGGGGAGCCGCGATAACGGCTCGCTGTCTCCGTCCATGGCGCTCGACGAGGAAGACGCGGGGCAAACGCTGATGCGCACCGCCTCCGCCGACGCCACCTCGAAAATCTACTATTTCGAGGTCACCTACCCGACCGGCGCTAAGCGTTGGTTCGGCGCGCGAGTTTTCGGGATGCCCGAGAGCTCCGACGGGGCCGACACGATCATTATGGCGAATCCCACGGTCGAAATCGTCACCGACATCGTTCGCGGCCCGGCCGAATAACAGCATTCCGGCCGTGAGCCGGTTCCCTTCGCATCGGCCCGCTTCGCGCCCTCGCTGGGCGGAGCGGGTCGGTGCACCATTCCAGCGAGGAATTATCATGTTCGATATCACCACTCAGGCGGCCGAAGATACGACGGTCGTCCACCTCAAGTCCGCCGACGGCGAGCTGCTCTACGCCGACGCCGATCGCAAGCTGCCGGTTCAGATCGAAATCTGGGGTCCGGGCAGCGATGCCTATGGCGTCGTCGAATCGCGCCAGACGGCCCGCGCGGTCAAGCGGATGCAGGAGAATGACGGGAAAATCTCCGTCGCGCCGTTCGAGGAGCGCAACCGTGAATCCGCCGAGGATCTCGCGACGCTGACGCGGCGCTTCATCAACTTCACCTATCCGCCGGCCGCTGACGCTGGCGACCATGAACATTTCGCCGCCTTCTATCGCGATCGCAAGCTCGGCCATTTTGCCAAGCAGATCACGCAGGCGGTTTCCGACTGGGGAAAGTTCAAGGCCGCGTCGGCCGCGGCCTGACGCTCTACGTCGAGCATATGGCATGGCTCCACGCCGTGCCGCGGCCACCGGAAGGAACGAAGCGGGCGAGCCAGGACAAGGCGCCGAAGCTCTCCCGCCTCGACCAGATGAAACGGGACGGCATTGTCCCGCACATGCCGCCCAACCCCTGCCCCCACATCGTCGCGCGGCTGATCGAGATCGGCATCACGCAGCCGGGCGGCATGGGGCTAGCGCCGCTTTCGTGGCGCGAAATCGAAGCGTGGCAGCGCATGACGCGGGTCACGATAGCGCCTTGGGAGGCGCGGTTGCTCCGCAGTCTGTCGCTTGCCTATCTCGCGCAGCTCAGCCGGGCGGAGAGCGAGAATTGTCCGCCGCCGTTCCGCGTCGAGGTATCTCAGCGCGAGATGGAAATCGAACTCAACCAGCTCGCGATGGTGCTCGGGTGACGCGTTGGGCTAGCCTCAGTGAGCGCCGGCCATTTCGTTATGGGCGGCGCTCACGAGAAATGCGCTCCGCGACAGGTTCCGCCGCCGAGCCGCCGCGTCGATCGCGGCAAGCGTGGACGCATCTACCGTGAAATTCACGCGCACTGTCCGCCCGCCGGATCGAAGAAACGGGACTGCCATCAGGGTATAGCCGGTCTCTTCGTCGGCGAGCGTCGCCTCGATCGCGTTCATATCCCGAGCGGGAAACTTCTCTACCTCTTCGCCATCCAAAAACAGTTCGATCGCCTCGATCGCGTTCCGCTCCAACTCGCCGAGGTCTTCCCCCGCGGAAAAGCAGCCCGGAAGGTCCGGGAACGAAATGCCGTAGCTGCTGCCCTCATCCTTGTGAACGATGCCGATATAATAAGTCATGGTCATTTCCCTTAGTCGGGGTGGTGCTCGTTAAATCCAACCAGCCATTTTGGCGATGCTACGTGCAGTGCCAACCGGCAGGTCTTTCTTTGGGTGCGGGACGATGATCGTGACCGACCCCTTCCGGAATTTATGGTGCGAACCCTTCGTACCAATCAAGTCATAGCCCTCCGCGCGGAGGCGCTTCACGATCGCTTTACTATCCCGTTCCATGCGCATCATTATACACACTTCCTGCGAGCGATCAAGGGGTAATGTGTAAATAAATACGCATCGAGCCAAACCGAGGAGCGCGGCATGGACGATGGTTCGCCCGAACTCGGCGTAGGCTTCCTTATCGATCCGGGCGGCTCGTTCTCGGAATTGCAGCGACTGCAAGCGGTTATGGGCTCGACGGAGGCAAAGGTCCTCCAAGACGCAGCGCAGATCGAGCGCGCGACGTCCGGCATGATCAAGGGGACAGCAACCGCGCAGGTGACGACGTTCGGTTCCGCCGCCACTCGCGAAATGCGAAATGTGGCGAGGGAAACCGCCGCCGCGGAGCGATCCGGCGAGGCGATGGTCCGCCAACTGACGCGGCAAGCCGAAACGTTCGGAAAAACGGCGTCGCAAATCCGGAATATGCGCGCAGAGCAGCGGGCGCTGGTAGCAGAGAGCAGCGGTCTTACCGAGCTCGCCGGGCGCATCCGAATGCTCAACACCGAAATGAACCGAATGGAGGCCGGGAATGGCCGCGTCGGCGCGAGCAGCAAACTTGCTGGCCACCATGTCCAGAACCTCGTCTTTCAAGTGCAGGATTTGAGCATGGGGATGGTCGCCGCCGCTGGCAGTTCCGCGCCGCTCAAAATGGCACTGATGACATTGTTCCAGCAGGGCACCCAAATTCAGGGTATCGCCATGCAGGCTGGCGTCAGCGTGCGGAGCCTCGGCGGGGAGATCGGCGGCATGGCGTCGCGCGCCGCCCTCGCGCACCCGGTCCTCCTCGGATTCACGGCCGCTGCGGGCGGGCTCGCCGCGGCGATCGGGATGATCGGCGACAGCGCGAAAGATGACGCCGCCATGCTGGCCTATGTCCAATCGCTGGGGCTGACTGCGAAGGAAATTCGCCACCTCGACGACGTCACCGTGACGTGGGGCGACAAAGCGAAGGCCGTGTTCCAGGTCGCGGGTCGCGCTATCTGGGATTACGTCGGCCCGGCGGTCACGAGCGTCTGGAGCACCATGAAGGAGTGGCTGGCGTGGATCGGGTCCGGGGTGAAGGGCGCCGCCAATTTCCTGATCGGCGGCTTCGTTGGCGCGTTCAATGTCATCTCGAAAACATGGTCATCTTTCCCGTCCGTCATCGGCGACATTTTCTATAGCGCCGTGAATATGGGGATCAGCGCCATCAATGCGCTGATCCGCAAGTCGGTCGACGGGCTGAATAGCTTCATTTCCGGCGCGAACGCCTTGCTCGGCAAGGTCGGGATCGAATTGCCTCAGCTCACGGCGCCGCAGATCAACGCCGTTGCCAATCAATATGCCGGCGCCATCGGGAAGATCGGCAAGGTCGCGCAGACGGAAATGAACAAGGCTTTCGGGGTCGATTACATCGGCAAGATCGGCGACGCGTTTCAACGGAACGTGCTCGATCCGATTCACAAGCAGGCCGAGCAGAACGCGCGGGACCGGCTTCTCGAGCAGGCCACGAAAAAGGGCTACCTTGATCCCGAAAAGGGCAAGAAGGGTAACGATCGGGCCGCCCGGCTCGCCCGCGAGGCCGAAGCGGTCGAGGCGCAAATCCGCAACCTCTATGCGCTCGCCGAGGCCTACGAGATTTCGGGCGCCGCTGCGCTGATCGCCGAGGCGCGCGTCAAGGCCGAATCCGAAGCCATCAAGAAGCAGGGCGATATCGAGGCGATGGTCGACCGACAGATTCGCCTGTCGATCGCACAGCGCATCTCCGACGGCGCCAAGGCCAACGCGGGCCTGCGCGACCAAGCCGAGGCACAGGAAGCGGTCAACGCGATGGTCGCGGCCGGGATTATCCCGGCATCGGCGGCGGGCGATCTCGTCAAGGACCAGCTCGCCGATCTTCCCTTGCTCGCCGCCGCGCAGGCAGCACAGCAGCGAGGGCTCGCGGAAGAAGCTGCGCTTGCGACCCTTGCGCTCGACAATCAGCGAAAGGCGCGCTTGCGCCTGCGCGATGCCGAAGAGGCGGCGAAATTCAATGCCGATATGTCGGCCGGCGCGAACCGCCTGGCCGAGCTGCGGGAGGAGCTGCGTCTTGTGGGCGCGACCAACGCGGAGCGCGTTCATACGCTCGCGGTGTTGAAGGCGACGCAGGAGGCTGAGGCCAAGTTCACCGATCCCGCGCGCCGCGCGGCCTACATCAAGGATCAGGTCGATATCGCAGATACGACGGAGCGCCTTGGCGCCGCGCAGCGCGATTACAACGCCTCCCTCACCCATGCCGCCGAAATGTGGGATTTGATCGCGCGCAACGTCCAGAACGCGGCGCAGGGAATGTCAGACGCCTTTGGCAGCGCCGGGCAGGCGCTCGGCGGCCTCGCGTCCATCTACGCCGATTTCCAGTCGGAGCGCGCGCGCGCCGATGCTGAGCATATCCAGCGGCTTCGCGACGCCGGCTCGGCCGAGGCGAAGGCGCAAGAGCAGGCGCGCCACGCGCTCTCGACCTCGACGATGCAGCTCGGGCTGTATGGCGACATGGCGTCGGCGGCGAAGGGGTTCTTCAAGGAAAAGTCGGCCGGTTACAAGGCGATGATGGCGGCGGAGAAGATTTTCCGCGCCTTCGAGTTCGCCATGTCGCTCAAAGCCATGGTGCAGGATGTCGCCGAAACCGCCTCTTCGGTCGCGAACAGCGCCGCGCGCGCCACCGCGGCTGGGACCGAAGGCATCGCGGAACAGTCGAAACTTCCCTTCCCGTTCAACATCGCGGCCATGGCCGCGACCGGCGCAGCGCTGATCGCGGCCGGTGTTGCCGTGATCGGAGCGCTCGGCGGCAAGAGCAAGCCGCTGGAAAGCAACAAGGGCACCGGCACCGTCCTCGGCGATCCATCGGCCCAGAGCGAGAGCATCAAGAACGCCATCAACGCGCTGAAGGAGGTCGACACCGTCATGCTGACCTATTCGCGCCAGATGGCGGGATCGTTGAAGGCGATCGAAAGCAACATCAGCGGTTTTGCCTCGCTGCTCGTCCGTAACGGCGACAGCCTGAATGCGAGCAGCGGCATCTCCGAGGGGTTCAAGACGAATGCCATCGGCTCGATCCTGAGCAAAATCCCGCTGGTTGGCGGCATCCTCGGTAGCCTGTTCGGCACGAAGACCACCGTGCTCGCCAGCGGCCTTTATGGCTCGGCGCAGTCGCTCGGCTCGATCCTGTCGGGCGGGTTCGATGGGCAGACCTACAGCGATATCCAGAAAAAGAAGAAGCTCTTCGGCATCACGACGTCGAACAAGACGTCGACGCAATATGGCTCGCTCGACCCTACCATCGAAAATCAGTTCACGCTGATCCTGCGCGAGTTCAACAACGCGATCATCGCCGCGGCCGGGCCGCTCGGTGCCGCGACGAACGATATTCAGCAGAAGCTCAACGGCTTTGTCGTCAATATCGGCAAGATCGACCTCAAGGGCCTCACCGGGACCGAGATCGAGGAGAAGCTCAACGCCGTCTTCGGCGCGGCGGCCGATCGCATGGCCGTGGCGGCGTTCCCGATGATCCAGCAGTTCCAGAAAGCGGGTGAGGGCGCGTTCGAGACGCTGGTGCGTGTCGCGTCGACGCTCGAATCGGTGACCAGCACGCTCGACCTGCTGGGGCAGAGCGCGCAGGGCATGAGCATCGCGGCGAAGCTGGGCCTTGCCGATCAGTTCGACAGCGTGTCGGACCTCACCAGCGCGGTCGATTCCTATTTTCAGTCCTTCTACACCAAGGAGGAGCAGGCCGCGGCGCGCACGGCGCAGATGGGCAAGGTGTTCGAAAGCCTTGGCCTTGCCATGCCGACGACGCTCGCGGGCTTCCGTCAGCTCGTCGAGGCGCAGAACCTCAACACGGCGGCGGGACAGGAAGTCTATGCGACCCTGCTCAAGCTGGCCCCGGCCTTCGCCGATTTGCAGGCCGCCATGGACGGCGCCAAGAGCGCAGCGGACATCGCCAGCGAGCGCGCCGACCTTCAGCGCCAATTGCTCGAATTGCAGGGCGACACGGCCGCGCTGCGCGCGTTGCAGCTTGCGAAGCTCGACGCGAGCAACCGCGCCCTGCAGGAGGAGATTTGGTCGCTGCAAGATGCCCAGGCGGCGGCGAAGGCGGCGCAGGATCTCGCCGATGCGTGGAAATCGGCGGGCGACAGCATCATGGACGAGGTGCGGCGCATCCGCGGCCTCACCGACGCGGGCGGCGGCAACAGCTTCGCGGCGCTGATGAGCCAGTTCAACGCCGCGACCTCGGCGGCGCGCGGCGGCGATATCGATGCGGCCAAGTCCCTGCCCCAGCTTTCGCAGGCGCTGCTCGCGGCCGCACAGGATGCCGCGACGAGCCGGCAGGAACTCGACCGCATCCGCGCACAGACCGCCGCCAGCCTCGAGGCGACCAATGGCCTGATCGGGAGCTTGTCCGGCACGTCGGCCGCATCGACGAACGCCGCGCTGCTCGGCGCCGCCGCGGCGAGCCAGTCGGGCACGACGTCGGCCAACGACAATGGCGACAGCGCCCTTGCCGCCAAGCTCGACGAACTGCGCGACGAAGTGGCGCGCCTGCGCACCGAGAGTAACAGCGGTTTCGCCGCCGTCGCGGCGAACACCGGGAAAACGGCGAAGAAGCTGGACGACATCACCAGCGACAGCGGCGGCAATGCCGTGTCGGTCGAGATCGCGGCATGAAGGTGATCCCGCCGTCGGCCGCGGCGATCGACATCGGCATTACCGAAACCACCCCGACGGTCGGCATCAAGGATTACAGCCGCCGCGTGACCGATGATTTCGGGGTGACGACGGTGGTGAAGCGCGCCTTCGCGCGCACCATGTCGCTGCGCTTCGCGATTCCGTCGGACCAGCTCGACGCGGTGACCCGCACCTTTGCCGCGCTGCGCGCCACGCCGGCGCAATGGGTCGCGGACGAGCGCTTTGCGTGGCTCAATTTCGAGGGGTTTTACAAGGATTTCGAGCCCGCGCTGTCCGTCGGCGAAATGAGCTATTGCACGCTCACGGTCGAAGGTCTGGCCGAAACCGAGACGGTCGAGGACGCGGGCGAGGATCCGGCGCCTTCGGGGGCGTCGACGATGCTGTTGCTCCGCCCGGTCGACATCACACCCGCCGAGCTCGTGGCAAGCAGCGTCGCCGAGAATGATTATCCGGCATGGGCGGCGGGGACGACCTATGCCGCGGGCGCGCGCGTCATCCTGTCTGCGACGCACAGGATCTATGAGAGCGTTGCCGCCGGCAATGTCGGAAACGATCCGACCGGCGAATCTGGCCTGTGGATCGATGTCGGCCCCACGAAGCGGTGGGCGATGTTTGACCAGGCGCTCGGCACCGTCACCAGCGCGGCGGGGAGCATTATCGTCACCCTCGCGCCCGGCGCGGTCGACGCGTTGGCGCTGCTCGATGTCGTCGGCGCGACGGCGCGGGTGCAGACGACCGGATATGATCGCACCATCGCGATCGGCGACGGCGCGGTGAAGTTCCTCGACATGCCCGGCGCCTCCGCGAACGTGCTGGTCACGATCAGCGGGCCGGGCACCGTGTCGGTCGGGACGCTGCTCGTCGGCACGCTCACCACGCTCGGCATCACGGGCGACGAGCCGACGACGGGGATCACCGACTATAGCCGCAAGGATGTCGACGATTTCGGCGAGGTGACGATCGTCGAGCGATCATGGGCCAAGCGGATGAGCGCGCGCACGCTGATCCGCACCGATGCGCTCGACATCGTCGCGAACCGCATCGCATCGGTGCGTGCCACGCCCTCGCTGTGGATCGCGCGCGACGGGACCGATGCGCTTACGGTCTACGGCTTCTTCAAGGATTTCTCGATCGAGGTCGATCAGACCGTCAGCACGCTATCGCTGTCGATCGAGGGCCTGTCCAAGGCCGCGCCGTTGAGCCCCGGCCTGCCGCCGCCGAACTGGACGGAGATCGTCGATAACGATCCGGTCGAGCATCCGAAACCCGAGGACGGCGCGACGGTGGGCGCGCCCGCCGGGACGCCGGTTGGCGACCGGCCGGCGGAGACGCTCAACGATCAGGTCGATGCCGCGATGCAAGGTGTCGCCGACCTCTTCGATACCTATGGCGACACGGCCTCGGCGGCGGCGAGCGCGGCGGCAGCGAGCGTGGCGGAGGCGAATGCCGCGCAGGCCCGCGACGATGCGCAGGCCGCGTCCTTTGCCGCGGACGCGGCGCAAACGGCCAGTGAAACCGCGCGCAATCTGGCGCAGTCCGCCGCGACCGCGGCCGGTGGCAGCGCCAGCGCTGCCGCGGGGTCAGCCAGCACGGCAAGCACGAAGGCGACCGAGGCGGGCAATAGCGCGACATCGGCCTCGGGCAGCGCGAACACCGCGACGACGAAGGCCGGTGAGGCAGCGGGATCAGCGAGCGCGGCGGCGGGGTCCGCGTCGGCCGCATCGACGTCGGCGACGAATGCCAGCAATAGCGCTTCGGCCGCGAACAGCGCCAAGGTCGCGGCGGAAAGCGCGCGGGATGACGCGGCGGGATCGGCAAGCGCCGCCGCGACCAGCGCTTCGACCGCCGCTACGAAGGCCAGCGATGCCGGGACGTCGGCGAGCGCGGCGGCGGGCTCTGCCACGACGGCCAGCACGGCAGCGGGCACCGCGACGACGAAGGCGAGTGAAGCATCGACCAGCGCGACCAACGCGGCGGGCTCCGCTTCGACCGCGTCCTCGCAGGCCACTCTCTCGGCCAACTCGGCGAACGCGGCACAAAAGGCGGCACAGGCGACGCTACCCAGCACGTTTGAAGATGGCGCGCTCTATTTCAAGGGCGATGGGGTCGCTTCGGTTCCAACGCGGCTGACGCCGGGGACCGATGGGTCCTATGGTCCCTATCTGGAAGTGACATCATCCGCCAATTATTCGATCGTCGCGACCAAGGGGCGGCTTCCCTGCGCCACGAACCAGAAATGGAAGATCCGCGCCCTGCTCGCCCATGTGAGCGGAACGCCGACAACGGCGAACGGACGCATAGAGAATTACGCTGCCGTGTCGGGCGGCGCGCCCACGTCGGTGCCAACCTCCAGCTTCGGCACCGTGACCAGCGCGACACCGACATGGTTCGAGTCCCCGGTCTTCACGGTCAGCGGGCCATTCATCTGCCCTGCCGCGATCCTCAACTATCTCACGGCCTCGGCGATCCAACGGTGCTATGCGCTCGAATTGATCGACGTCGATGCGGCCGAGCAGGCAGCGGCAAGCGCCGCCGCCTCGCTTGCGTCGTCCAGTGTAGCGTCCACCAAGGCGGATGCGGCTGGGGTTAGTGCAACCGCTGCGAACACTGCCAAGATCGCGGCTGAAGCTGCCCGTGATGGCGCGGCAGGTTCAGCCAGCGTGGCGAGCGGGGCCGCTGCGAGCGCATCGTCGGATGCGGCCGCAGCGACGACGCAGGCAGGGTTGAGCGCCACCTACCGCGATCAGTCGCAGGGCTATCGCAATGAGGCTGAGGGTTTCAAGAACACCGCATCGTCACAGGCGGGCACCTCGACATCGCAGGCCGCCATAGCCACGGCGGCAGCATCAGCAGCGCAGGCGAGCGCCATCCTATCGGCGAGCATCGGAAATGCCTCAATCGTCGCCGATCCCGGTATCGACGATTATCCGAGCGGCACGGTCGGCCAGCGTCCGAGCAAATGGTTTGCTAACTCTGCCGCGATCACCAACATGCAACGCGTTGCCGATGCACAGGGTGGCTATTCGGTCGCGTTCGACGGGCCTGCCGCTCAGGACGCTTATATCTATTCGAGCGGCACCTACCTCGGGACGATCGAGACGGGCAGCTATTATGTCGTCGAGCTGGACGTAGAGCTTGTGTCGGGTGCGCTTACCGGCGCAGCCTTCGGTGCCCGGAGCCTCAATTCCTCCGGCGCCGACCTCCAATCGCTGTTCTACTCGCTTTCGGGGACGCAGGACGCGAACGGCAATGTCATCGGCGTTGGCGCGACGGGCAAGATTTATCGCTGGCGCAAGCTGATCAAATTCACGACGGCCGGAGCCAGCGGGGTCCGCCTGTTCGCTTTCAGCCATTTGACCGGCTTTGGATCGACCGCCGCAGCCAACCGGATCATCGTCCACAAGCTGGGCCTCCGCGTAGCCACTCCCTCCGAAATCCGCGATCAAACCGTGCTCGCCCCGATGGAGGCGACGGTCGCCGTCCACGACACGACGCTAGCAACGCTTGAGACCCAGATGGCTACCCGCGTCGAGCGGGTAAGCGCTGGGGCCACTTCTGCGGAAATCAAGTTCGTTGCGCTCAACAGCGGCGGCACGGCGGCTTCGTCGATCGGCATCAGCGCCGACCGCATCACGCTCGGCACCATGACCTCGCCCGTGCTGACGATCTCGTCCGGCCTCGCGACCGTCAATGCCGACCTCTACGTCAACAACGGCAAGATCATCGCCGACACTGGCACCCATATGAAGGTGATCGGCAAGGGGTTCGGCACGTCGAGCCAGTTCGTCGAATGGTTCGGGCCGAAAATGGCGTTCAACCTCTGCTCCGAGGCGAACGCGATCACTTATATCAAGACGAACGGCGATGCCTATTTCGGTGGAACGTTGAGCGCGGGCACTCTGACGAACAAGAACCAGGCCAGCGACCTTACCACAACTTCCTCCACCACGGTCGGGCCGTTCGGAACCAATGGTAATCCGATCGTCGTGGCGTTCGGGTGGACGTATCGGCAGATCGTCAACAAGGTCTACACGGCCGATTCGGCAGGGATCGCCGCGTTCAACGCCGACGTTTCCACCTATGGCGCAACCGGCGACGGCGAATATTATGAAGGTGCGACATCGGGGACAGCCGCATCCTCATCTCTGACGCTGGCGCGAACCGTATCGGGCTCGACCACCAATGTCGCGGCGCCCACGACGACGACCCGTAACACCCTGTTCCAGGGCTTCAAGCCGATCAACGGCGGCTCAACCGGCTCAGCAACCATTGTCACATCGGCTGCAATCTCGGCGACTTACACCGACAGCGCAGGAGGCACGGCCGATCGCACGTTCACCGCGACATTGGCGCGTGGCTACACGCTCGCAGGCGGCTCGATCACGCAGCGCGTTTCCATCACCACCACAGAGGAGTGAGACTGTGACTGAAATTTCCGAATTGCTCGCACAGCAGCAGGCGCTCGCGGTTCAGGTCGCCGTGGCGATCCGGCCTCAGGTCGAGGACGCGCGCGCCAAGCTGTCGGCGTCCGCCGTCGAAACGCTGCGAACCAACCTCGCCGGCATCGCCGACACGCTTCCGGCGGGCCTCGCCAAGGAGCAGATCGGCAACGTCGTTACTGTTCTGAGCGTCGTGCCCGATATTCTCGAACGCGAAGTCGAGGCGCTCGACGCGCAGATTGCGGCGGCGGCCGCGCCGGAGGCGTCCCCCGAGCCGTGAGCCCGGAAGCTGAATTGGCGGTCGGCGGCATTCTGACTGCCGCCGCCTTCGCCCTGATGATCGCGATCATCTGGTTCCGCTGGAAATTTTGGGAGGATCGGCCGTGAGCGCAAGCGAACTCATCATCGCCGGCAGCACGGCACTTGCCACCGTCGGCGGCGGAATCGCGTTCATCTGGAACAAGGTCGAGAAGCGCTTCGCCGACATCGAGGCGAAACTCGCCGAGTGCCAGGCGCGCGAAGAGGCGAGCAACGAGCGCCGCGGCGTGCAGCTCACCGTCATCGAACTGCTGTGGCTGGAATTGAAGCGGGTCGCGCCTGACGCCGACGTGCTCGGCCGCGCGAAGAAGCTGCTCGACGACTTGAAGACCCGCAATCGCGAGGACCGCGACAGCCTGCCCGGCTGACGCCATTTCAACAGGAGGATGCCAATGAGCTTGGCAGATATTCTGGGCGCGGCCCTCCGCGCCCTGACCACGCCTGCGCGCGCCACGCCAGCGCCGGAGTTTAGCGCCGCCGCCGCCGCGACCGCGTCTGCCAATACCGCGAGCCGCGCGGCCGAGATCGCCGCGGCCTTCCCGGTTTCGGCGATCGATGTCGCCCTGCTCGCCGTCGCGGCGCCGCATTTGCGGGTAGCGGTGCTCGAGCCGTGGGTCGCGCCGATCCGCGCTGCCTGCATCCGCTATGAAATCGACAATATCCGCCGCGTCGCGGCCTTTATCACGACGCTGGCGCACGAAGGCGGCTTTCGCGTCGGCGCGCGCGAGAACATGAAATATTCGGCGAAGCGGATGGCCGAGGTGTGGGCGCGCTATGCCGTCAACCCGGGCGCCAAGCCGAAGGACCGGCAACCCAATGCCCTCGCCATCCGCCTCGCCGCGGCTGGCGAGCAGTATATCGCCAACGACGTCTATGCGAACCGGATGGGCAACGGCCCGCCCGCGAGCGGCGACGGCTGGAAATATCGCGGCAATGGCCCGCCGCAACTCACCGGCGCGAACAATCACCGGGCCTTTGCGCGCGCGGTCGGAATGGACGTCGATGCGGCCGTCGCGTGGATCGGCACCATCGAGGGCGGGGTCGCCGCTGCGGGCTGGTTCTGGGACGAAAACGACATCAACCGGCTGGCCGACACGCCCGGCGTGGAGGATGAGACGATCGCGATCAACGGCGGCACGATTGGAATCGGCGACCGCCGAGCGATCTTCAACGCGCTGGTCGCCGAGTTGCTCCGCCGGGAGGCAAAGGCATGACGTGGACCGCGCGCGACTGGCGCCAGTTCACCGCGCTCACGCTGCTCGCGCTCGCCGCGATCCCGCTGACGCTGATCCTCGCCGGGGCGCTGGTCGCGGTCTATTATCAGCCGCGCAACGTTTTCGCGTTCAACCTCGGCCTTGCGACGGCGGCGCTGATCCTTGTCGATCTCGTCTGCCTCGGCGCCATCCTCGGCCGCCGCACCTTCCGCTTCAAGGTCGGCGATAACGAGGTCGAGGCGACGGGCGAGGATGGCGAGCGCGTGCTGGAAGGGGCGGATTGATGCCCCTGCTCCCGATCATAGGTCCGTGGCTGCTCAAGCGCCTTGCCGGACGTCTCGGCGAGAAATGGGCCGCTCGCCTCGCCTCGATGTTGTCGATCGCGCTCGCCCTCGCCGTGCTCGCCGGTGCAGCGTGGCTGGTCCGGCATGATGGATGGACCGACGGCCGCGCCGCGCTGCTCGCCGAGCAGGCCGAGGCGCGCGCCAAGGCCGAGGCGGCACAACGCGCGGCCGAGCGCCAGGCGGAACAGGCGCGCCGCGATGAATTGAAGGCCGGCGCCGCGGTCGACGCCGGTCAGCAGCAGGAGAAAGCCGATGCAACGAAAAACCTTCCCGATGCTCGCCCTTCCGATCGCGCTCGCGCTCGCGTCTGTGTCGAGCTGCGCCAGCAATCCCGGGCCCACGGTCGACCTGAACCTGAGTGCTGACACGTTCGAGCGCGCCGACCGGCCGGAGATGACGGCCGAGGCGCTGGACAGCGAGGCGGCGCGCGAAGCGGTCGAGGACGCGCGCGACGCGTGGGCCAAGGATGTCGCGCGCCGATTCGACGCGGCGTGCCGCGTGCTGCAGCGCGTCGCGGTCGCCGATCTTCGCTGCCGCCCGGCGAAGGCGGAATGGGAATAGTTTTTCCCACAGCCGGGAAAATCATTGAAATCCCCCGGCAATCCCGCCGGGCATAAGGAGAAAGCGCATGTCCTATAGTTTCAACATCCTCGCCGCCACCGCGGCGCTCGCGGCGGCGGCCGTGGCGACCAAGCTGGACGACACCGTCACCCAACAGCCGATCCACGAGGCGGACAAGGATCAGGCCAATGCGGCCGTTGAATCGCTGCTCCCGCTCCTGCGCGAGCCCGAGGAAGGCGAACAGATCTCGGTGAGCGTGTCGGGATCGGTGTCGAAGTATCGCACCGAGGACGAGGGCTTCAACAGTCTCTCGCTGAGCGTCAACGCGCACATCGCACCGAAATCCGCCGACGGCTGATCCCGCTTCGCCGCGGGGGTGGTAGAAAGGGCGTCGGAGCGATCCGGCGCCCTTTTTTATTGCGCCTCGCGCCGGCGATATTCGATCTCGACGAGCGGTCCCGCAATGAACCTCTCTCCCTCCCACCATCCGAGCTTGGCGCGCACCGCGGCATTGCAGGCGGCGCGCCTGCTGCGAAACCAGCGACTTTCGCGCCGACCACAGCGCCAGCGATAATCGCGCGGCGGCTCCCGGTTCCATGTAAACTTGCCGTGGGTCATGGTGCTCGCTTCCTTCGGGGGTAGACCTTCAGGGCAGCATGGCTGAGCGGCTGCTCGGTTGCGACGGACGGCTCGATTCCGACGGCGCGCATCACGCCGCGGAGCTGCGTCTGAAGGTGGGTCGATCGGCAATATCTCGCGGTCGTCGGCGAGCCGGACCTAGACTCGTCGTTTCGCATCTGCAGCCAGAAATCATGGAACGGCCCGCTATCGCCCTTGCTCATGGTGAACAGCACCGCGAGCGCGAGGCGAACGCCGTGGCTCGGCGGTGGCGGGCCTGCGCTGGCAAGCTCGACCTGTTCGGCGAGCGTCGCCAGCGCCAGCCATAGGATGCGGTCACGGTCGACGCGCACGTCACAGCGCCAGCGCCAATTGCGCCGGATCGAGCGAGGGCAAAGGCCCCTCGACCTCCTCCACGATCGCCAGCGCCAGTTCTCGGGCGGACTGCCGGCGCAGATGCTCGCCGGGCTCGGTAAGGCCCAGCCGCGCCCATGCGGGCGCCGCGAGCAGCGCGTCGGCGATCAAATCGGGGTCGAGTCGTTCCATGCGGCAAATAGAACATTGGGAGAACATTTGCGCAATAGGATTTTACCGGGTCAGGCGACCTCGCGCTCCAGAGCCTCGCCCGGCCCCGTCGCGGCCCAGCGAATCGGCCGGCCGATTTGCGCCTCGGGCGGTTCGAGATCGACGATGATCAGGTTGGCCCATGCCTGCGCGATCTCCCGGCGCCGCGGCATATATTCGGCGCGGTTATAGGCGCCCTCAGACCCCGATTTCCCTTCGGGAATGTGGGCGAGCATCAGGTCGATGACGGCGCGGTCATTGTCTTGCGCGTCGGGATGCTCGTTCATAATCGTCGACATGGCGGCGCGGCACCCGTGCGGGACGTGTCGCTTGTAATAGCCGCCGCGCATCAGCAGTTGCCGCATGGCGTTGTTCGAGATCGGCACGCGGTGATCGCGCTCGCCGGGGAACATCAGCCGGTGATTGCCGGTGAGCAGCCGCAGGGCGCGGATGACCTCGACCGCCTGCCTCGACAGCGGAACGAGATGGTCGCCGTCCTCCTCGGCCTTGCGCTCCTGATCGCCCTTCATACGCTCGGCAGGGATGCGCCACAGCGGCTCGGGTCCATCCAGGCCCTCCAACTCGCTCCATTCGCCATTCTCAAGCTCGTTCGGCCGCACCGCGGTCAGCATCAGCAGCCGCAGCGCGAATTTCGTCGTCGCGCGACACCGCTGGGCCTCGCAGTCGCGCAGAAGCTTGCGAACCGCCTTCACCTGGTCGTCATGCTCCTTGATCCGGTCGACGATGCTGGGCCGCTTCTTCGAGCGCGGCACCTTCGGTAGGGCCTTGTTCATCGTCGCGGCCGGATTCGCCTTCGCGAGCCCGGCCGACACGGCATAGACGTATATCGCGCTTATGCGCTGGCAGACCCGGTGCGCCGTCTCGATCGCGCCACGCTCCGATATCTTGCCCAGCACGTCGACGATCGCCGGGCTGTCGATATCGGCAATGGGATCTTCCCCGATCTCGGGAAAGACGTCACGCTCGAGGCTTTGCAGCGTATCGGCGGCGTGGACGATCGACCATTGCGCCAGCTCGGGCTTCACGATCCAGTGCGCCGCATTCTCGGCCATCTTCGCCTTGTTGCGCGAGGACCAGCTACCGTGCTCTTCGCAAAAGGCGTGGAATTTCTCGACCGACCAGCCGCTCTGCAACTCGAACCACCGAATCGCGACGAGCTTGAAGGTGTTCGCGGCGCTGATCGCCGCCTTGCGGGTGCTGGCGCGCTTCGCTGCCATCGGGTCGATCCCGGCGTCGCGCTTGGCCTTTGCGTCGTCGCGGGCCTTCCGCGCCTCGCCCAGCGTCATGCGCGGATAGTGGCCGAGGGTGAGCGTGCGCTGCTCGGGATTGCCCTTCGCGTTCCGCCCGAAGGTGTAATTCATGCGCCAGATCTTCCCGCCCGCTTTCGTGACGAAGAGATAGAGCTGGCCCGTGTCGCCCAGCTTGTAGTCCTTCTCGCCCGGCTTCGCCGCCTTGATCTTCGCGTCGGTGAGCACTGCGTCCCTCCATTATACCATGGATGGCACGGCCCGATACCATGCCTTCTACCATGCCAATCTGTGAACGCATGAGAACGAACACGGAACGGCCTGACGCAGTTAGAAGGTCAAGATTGGCGGAAAATCAAGCCCTGTGGACGGTTGAGAACGGTTGTGGAAGGGGTGTTGGCGGAGACGGAGGGATTCGAACCCTCGGTACCGGATTTACCAGTACGACGGTTTAGCAAACCGTTGGTTTCAGCCACTCACCCACGTCTCCGCATGGTCTGCCGCGCTAACGGCAGGCTGGCTTAGGCGGGTCGCTATAGCCATGCGCTTCGCGCCCCGCAACGCCTAACATTGCTCCCTTTCGACCTTATTTTGAGGGCTTCACGGCAAAAAGGATTCGGTCCAACGCAAAATCGACTCAAGTCATCGCCCGTTCATTGCCCGCGATTCACAGTCGGAGTCATGGTAAACCCGTCCGGCGCATCAGGCGCCGACCGATTTTGGGGGACATATGCGTAAGACGCTCGCCACTTTTGCCGCCACCACCCTGGCATCGATCGGGCTGATGCTCGCGCCGGTCGCGGCGAATGGCCAGATGACCTCGGTCGATCCCAACACCGCGATCGATTCCGATCTCGACAACCCCCAGCCCGTGACTCCGGCACCTTCGGTGAACGATCCGGCGCCCGCCGATCCGACCCTGAACAGCGACCTTGCCACCGGCGACGAACAATATTCGACGGCGCCCGACACCGGCGCCGCGACCGCCGATAGCGCGACGACCGCCGCCTCCGACGGCACGACCTACAAGAAGGACGATCTGATCGGCGCCGCCGAGGGGGTGTTCGGCAAAGGCGCGCAGGGCCTTGCCGGGCTGATCGAGGACATCCTCAAGAAACAGGGCGAGCCCAACGCCTATATCGTCGGGCGCGAGGCCGGCGGCGCGCTCGGCATCGGCGTGCGCTATGGCTCGGGCACGCTGCACCACAAGATCGAGGGCGAAAAGCCGGTTTACTGGACCGGCCCCTCGATCGGCTTCGACGCGGGAGCCAATGCGGGCAGCACCTTCGTGCTGGTCTACAACCTCTTCGACACCGAGGATATCTACAAGCGCTATCCGGCGGGGGAAGGCGCGGCTTATCTCGTCGGCGGCTTCAACGCGAGCTATCTGCGCCGCGGCGACGTCGTGCTGATCCCGATCCGGGTCGGCGTCGGCGCGCGGCTGGGTGTCAATGTCGGCTATATGAAGATCCGCAAGAAGCAGAATTGGGTGCCCTTCTAAGGCCCCGAGAGCTTGCCAAGGGGGCGAGCATAGCCCGCGCTTCGGCGCGGGCTTTTTCTTTGCGGCGGATGATAACAGTTGCCGACTGACTGCATATTGAATGCTGACGGGCGGTGACATAGGCTGAGGTATGGGCCGACTATTAAGCAATAGGCTTCAGCGCCTCGCCGATGCGTGGCATAATGGCCTTGCGCCGGGCGATGGGATGGGGTTGCTGTGGCATCTCGCGCTAAGGCGCTATCCATCTGCCATGACAGAGCTTGCTCGTCGCATTGGCGAAGACGGTCAGTCTGCAGTCGATCCATTTTCCGCGGCTGGCTTGGGTCGTCGCGCGTTGCAGCAAGGTGATCCTCTCGCAGCATACAACCTCGCGATGGCGTGCTTCAATCGGCGTGATCTGCGAGGCTACCGACAGTGGCTACGGCTCGCGGCAAAAGCCGGGGACGAAGATGCTGGTCGGGAACTTCGCCGGTTCGAGACCCGGCTTCCGCACGGGGCAGCCCGTGACATCAATCGGGGACGCCCAATTCGACCTTATGATTGAGCGCGGGACCGTCGGATAGCCCATTCGACACACAGAAGCTGACTGACCGCCAAGCCCCGATGCGGATCGCCCCGAATCCCCGTCGAACGCAATCAGCGTCTCGCAGACCGATCCCGCAGTTGCGGTTGCCGCGCAAAACTTGAAATCCCGCGGATACGGTCGGGGCGATGGACGACTGGGCGCCGAGGCGGGAGAGCGACCGTGTGGCGTCGCCCTCCCCAATTCCTCAATGCTTCTTGTCGGCCCAGATGTTCCGGTACGACATATAGGTCAGGCCGGTGAAGATGAGCAGGAAGATGAAGGCTGCCCAGCCCACCTGATGGCGCTTCACCAGCTTCGGCTCGGCGGTCCACACCAGGAAGGCGGCGACATCGCTCGCCATCGCCTTCACATCGTTCGGCGAACCGTCGGCGAAGGTCACCTGGCCGTCGTGGAGCGGCGGCGCCATCGCGAGGTTGAGGTTCGCGAAATAGGGGTTGAAGTGCAGGCCCGTCGGCGGCTGTAGTTCCTTCGGCAGGTTCGCCGGGGGATTCTGGAAGCCGGTCAGCAGCGAATAGACATAGTTCTTGCCGCCTTCGCGCGCCTTGGTGATCAGCGACAGGTCCGGCGGCAGCGCATTGTTGTTCGCCGCGCGTGCCGCGGTTTCATTGGCGTAGGGCGCCGGGAAATGATCCGACGGCAGGCCGGTGCGCGTCGACGGTTCGCCGGTGTCGGGATTGACCGACGGGATCGTGTCATAGCTCTTGGCGAAGCTCTTGATCTGCCCCTCGCTATAGCCGAGATCCGCGATATCGCGGAAGGCGACGAGGTTCAGGCTGTGGCACGCCGAACAGACTTCCTTATACACCTGCATCCCACGCTGCAGCTTGGCCTTGTCCCAATGCGGAAGCAGGCCGTCGCTCGAGAGCGCAAGATGCTTCGGCTCCTTATGGAACGCGTGCGAGGCGTTCGGTTCATTGGTGAGCGGTGTCGTGAAGATCGCGCACAGCAGGGCTGCAATGAAACCCAGACCGACGAGAAAACCGAGCGGACGAACCATGGCTGTATCAGCTCCTATTAAAGTCCGGCGCTCAGGCCGTGGCCGCCGACTTGTCGTCGGCATGCTTTGCGAGGACCGCTTCGGTGATCGAGTTCGGCATCGGCAACGGCCGTTCGATCCGCGAAATGATCGGCAGGATGATCAGGAAGTGCGCGAAATAATAGGCCGCGCAGAACTGGCTGAGGAACACATAGGGTTGTTCAGCCGGGCTCTTGCCACACCATCCGAGGACGAACACATCGAGGACGAGCAACCAGAAAAAGATGCGGTTGAGCGGACGATAGTTCGACGATTTCACCGGCGAGCTGTCGAGCCACGGCAGGAAGAACAGCAGCGCGATCGCCGCGAACATCGCGATGACGCCCCACAGCTTCGCGTCGATCCACAGGAAGTTGAAGGTGAAGGCGCGCAGGATCGCGTAGAACGGC